>ENA-OOXY01001540-OOXY01001540.1-human-gut-metagenome-genome-assembly--contig:-NODE-1540-length-14971-cov-2.920890_pt1 | contig 14971 bp, 10 predicted proteins | sample MGYA00241593_ERZ501355 | MGnify/ENA primary metagenome ERZ501355 (study PRJEB25962, sample SAMEA2042739) | human gut metagenome | biome: human gut; feature: human-associated habitat; material: faeces... | reverse complement strand
TATCACTTTTCATAGCCCGGCGTATCTATCGTGAAAGCGATGGCGGAAAGCAGGTATCACGTCCTGCGGTCCTCATTGCTATGGCGGGTATTGCTATCGGACTGGCTGTAATGATTATAGCGGTAGCGGTAGTGATCGGGTTTAAAAGTGAAGTGAGAAATAAGGTCATTGGATTTGGCTCGCATATCCAGATAACGAATCTGGATGCGGTCAATTCTTATGAGACACATCCGATTGTTGCTGGCGATAGTTTGATTGCCGCCCTTTCCGATTATCCTGAAGTGAGTCATGTACAACGTTATTCCACCAAACCGGGAATGATAAAAACAGACGACGCCTTTCAGGGAATGGTGCTGAAGGGTGTTGGACCGGAATTTGATTCCCGCTTTATGAAGGAATATCTGGTCGAAGGAGAAATTCCCGTTTTCAGTGATTCTGTATCTTCCAATCAGGTGCTTATTTCCAAGGCTTTGGCTACTAAGATGAAGTTGAAGCTAGGAGATAAAATTTATACCTATTATATACAAGATGAGGTTCGTGCCCGTCGTTTGACGATTGCCGGAATCTATCAGACTAACTTCTCCGAGTATGATAATCTTTTTTTATTGACTGATCTCAATCTGGTGAACCGCTTGAACGGTTGGCAGCGGGAGCAGGTGAGCGGAGTGGAATTGCAGGTTCGTGATTATGATAAGTTGGAAGACGTAACTTATGAAATCGCTATTGATACCGATAGTCAGCGGGATAAGTTTGGAGGCATATATTATGTACGGAATATTGAACAACTGAATCCCCAGATATTTGAATGGCTTGGCTTATTGGATATGAATGTATGGGTGATTTTGTTCTTAATGATAGGGGTTGCCGGATTTACCATGATTTCCGGTCTATTGATTATTATCATTGAACGTACTAATATGATAGGAATCCTGAAAGCGTTGGGAGCTGACAATTTCACTATTCGTAAGACGTTTCTTTGGTTCTCTGTTTTTCTTATCGGAAAAGGAATGCTTTGGGGAAACGTGATCGGTCTGGCATTCTACTTTATTCAATCTCAATTCGGAATTCTCAAACTCGACCCGGAAAGTTATTATGTCGATACAGTATCGGTCTCTTTCAATATCTGGCTTTTTCTTTTGATTAATATCGGTACATTGTTGTCGTCGGTGCTGATGTTGATCGGTCCTTCTTTCCTGATAACGAAAATCAATCCGGCAAACTCTATGCGATATGAGTAAGTCTTCCTTCCGGATATAAATAAACAGGTTTATTATCTTCTCATAAAATCACCTTTCCCTCGGAAAAGGCGGCATAGCTTGAAATTAAGAGATTGTATCGGTTGGAGAATATCGAATATGGGCAATGAGAAATAATATTTTCTACCTCCCCCCATTTCTTTGGCTGTCCGGTTAATCACAATAGCTTGCGTTATGTAACGAAGCAGCCATATCAATAATGCAATACCTGCTACCAGCCAATGAAAGTTGAGTATGCCGAATACGATACCTGCCATACAGGCGACATAGAATAACAGGCGGGAAAATGTTTCGAATCCCGACAGGTAACGTTGTGCTCCACGGTAGAAGCGTGCGGTAGCCATATAACTAATTTTTTCTTCCTTCCAGTCTTTGTAGCGATAGACGGGCTGTATACGCATCGTAGCGTTGAAGTCAGTTTCTACGCGCGTATTCGTTTTGGTTACTATTTGATTAATGAACAAGTCATCTTCTCCGCGTTGCAGGTTCAGATATTTGGAATATCCTTTTTGTTTGAAGAATAATTCTTTACGGTAAGCCATGTTACGACCGATACCCATATAGGGGTTTCCGGCCAAGGCGAACCCCAGATAACGTAAAGACTGAAATAATGTATCGAATGCGATACGTTTGTGTAACCAGCCTTTGATACGGTCGTATCCGCTGTACCCCAATACGATTTGCGTTTGCGAAGTGAAGTTGCGCGCCATAAGTTTCAGCCATTGGTTACTTGCAGGCATACAGTTGGTTTCCGTAAATACAAGCCAGTCGTGCTTGCTGGCTTTGATACCTAATGTCAGAGCCAGTTTCTTGTGGCTGATATAGCGGGCGCTGTCCGGTGTAAAACTATGGTAGAGATGAGGATATTTTTCTTCCATGTATCCCAGCACATCTTCTGTTTCATCAGTGGAAGCGTCATTGATAACAATGACTTCGAACTGCGGGTAATCTTGTTCCAGAATAGCAGGCAGAATTTTACGCAGGTTATCAGCTTCATTGCGTGCACAAAGAATGACGGAAAGTGGAGGCAATTCCCGTGAGAAGTGGGTTTCCTCTTTGCGTACAGTCTTATTGCGAACGTGTATCCGATTGTACAAACCGAAATAGTAAATAAGCTGAATGATAAAAAGAATACCTGCCGCCGATAAAAGAATCAGTTCGGTAGTATTGAATGTAAATGCTTCCATTGAATTTAAGTGTCGTTTTTACGCCCGCAAAAGTACGCATTTTTTCGATAGTTCCCTCATCTTGAAGGAAGGTTATTTCGCAAATCCAGATATTCTTTCTTGAACATATTCACGAAAAGGAAGAATAGCGAGAGTAATAACGGCCCGAAGATGACTCCCATAAATCCGAATAACGGCAAACCGATGACAACTCCGAAAATAGTGATGAGCGGATGTGTGTCCGCCATTTTCTTTTGAAGGATAAATCGGATCAGGTTGTCGGATTGTGACACGACGATGGCTCCGTATGCAGCGAGCCCGATTGCATGGAACCAGTCTCCGCTAATAGCCAGATAAGCGGCTACGGGAAACCATACCAATGCTGTACCTACCATTGGAATAATAGTTGCGAAGCAGGTGAGGAAACCTAATAATAGTATATTGGGTGCTCCGAAAATAAGATAGCCTATCATGGCGACGCCTCCCTGAATGATAGCCAGCAGAGGAATGCCGATAGCATTGGAACGTACAATCATGTTAATCTCACGAATGACTTCCTGCGTATTTGCCTCATTAAAAGGAAGAATGTCGTTGACGTATGCTTCCATTTTTTTTCCTCCTATCAGCATAAAGTAAAGCACGAATATCATGACGAATAGATTGACTGCAAGGCTGCTGGCGCCTTCCATAATTATCTGTCCGATACGAGGGAGGATAGATACGATGAATGATAGCGTATCTTTTCCCAATACATCATAACCGGTCTTTTCTTTAATAAATTCTGCTACTTGCTGAATGGGTTCGATAAAGGTTTGCGGAGCCAGATTTATATCCTGAAGTTTGTTTACCACTAGCCAGATTATTAATCCCAGCGGAACAAGAAACACCATAATGGTTTCTGCCGTAATCAGTAATGCACTGATGCTGCGTTTCATTTTCCGCTTTTCTGTCAGATAATTCATGTGTGTGCGTACAAGTATATACATAGTTAATGCTCCCAGTAATCCTCCCAAAAAAGGAGTGATTTGCCGGAAGATGATAACTCCCATAAATAGAATAATGACAATGAGGGAATATTTCCAGTATTGTTCTTTGATGCTCATATCGTGCGATTCGTTCGTTTATATAATAATAAACACGAAAAGCACCGGAAAGGTTTGTTTTATAATGGCATATCAATATGAAAAATTGTTTTGCCGGGATTGCTTTCCTGAATGGTGAGATGCCCGTCGTGAAGGCGGATAATTTGTTTGCATAGGCTTAATCCGATACCGCTGCCTTCTGATTTGGTGGTAAAAAAAGGAATAAATATCTTTTCCTGTAATTCAGGCGGAATACCCGGGCCGTTGTCCGCAATGTCAATAGATATGTGTTCGTCTTGTTGTGCATGGATGCTGATTCTGCCTTTTTCTTTTCCTTCCAGTGCTTGCATGGAGTTTTTCAGAAGGTTGAGCAGGACTTGGGAGAGTTGGTTCTCGTCACCTTTCATATAAATCGTTTTAGGTTCGCAGGTCAGTGTGAAGATGATATTGCTTTCTTTGAAGTCGCCGGATAAAAGTTCCCGGAGATTTTGCAGGGTTGCCGTAAGTGAGAAAAGTTTCTTTTCGGGTTTTGGCAGGTAGGAGAGGTGACGGAAGGATTCGGTAAATTGCAATAAACGTTCGCTTTGTGCTTGAATGATGCGAAGTCCGCGAACTGCTTTTTCGTTGATGTCCGGATAAGTGGACAGTGTTTGTGACAGGGAGATAATAGGAGCAATGGTGTTCATTATTTCATGAGTGAGCACGTGGCTTAGTTTGTTCCACGATTCACTTTCTTTGTCGCTAAGTTCGTCACCGATATCCTTGATAGACAAGAGCGTTATTGTTTCATCTTGTAGTTTCATCCGGCTTTGTGAAAGACTGAGGTGCTCCTTTTTGCCTTTTTCTTGCAGTAAGGATTCCAGTTGTCGGTATCGGGTTAATTGCTGGCAGTCTAATAAGGAAAGGGCAGTGCTGTTTGCTATGATTATTTTTCCGGTAGAATCCCATGCTAATACACCGCTGGGCACTTCTTCCAAGAGTGAGCGGTAGAAGTGTTCCTGTTTGGAATATTCTGATTGAGTTTTGGCGAGCAGGAAATTGATGCGGTTGAGAGAGCGGTTCAGTTTTTCCTGTTCTTTACTAACGTTTTGTTCGGGAAAGTAAAGCATATTATCCTTGTCTTCTATGGCATCGAAAAAGACACGCAACTTTTGGTTGAATGAATTTAGTTTATTTACCAGCCTGCTGATTTGGAAGAGGGAACAGGTAATTAGTAATGTGCCTATTACAAATCCGCGTTGTGAGATGATAAGCCAGGCGCCTGTTCCCGAGGTGACGAGGATAAGCATGACGTGTAGTAGTATAATCCAATAGATGTGTCGGCTGAATATCATGCTGTTCAGGGTTTGAAACGTTTTAGTTTGTTATAGAGTGTCTGACGGCTGATTCCCAATTGTTCGGCGGCGGCAGTCAGGTTGCCATTATTTTGCAGAATGGCTGTTTCAATGGCTTGCCTTTCCACTTCTTCCAAATTGGGGACAGTGCTGGTGGTTTGCGGCTTCCAGGTTTGTTTTACCAAAATGTCTTTGGGGCGTATCACGTTGCCTTCACACAAGATAACGGCTTTCTCGATAGCGTGCTGCAGTTCCCGGATATTGCCCGGCCAGTGGTAAGAGCGTAGTTTCTCTATTGTTTGCTCATGCATTCGCATTTCCGGGCGTTGGTATTTCGAAGCGAAACGGTGGAGAAAGGTTTCGACGAACAGGAGTATGTCGTCTCCTCGTTCTCGTAATGGAGGAATTTCAAGGTGGATAGTGTTGATACGGTAGAATAAATCTTCGCGGAATAATCCTTGTTTCACCATTTCCGGGATGTCTTTATTGGTGGCGGAAATGAGTCGTATATCAACGGGGACGACTTTATTACTTCCGATTCGGGTGATATTCCTGTTTTGTAGTACAGTCAGTAATTTGGCTTGTAGTGCAAGGGGAAGATTTCCAATCTCATCCATAAAAAGCGAACTGCCGCTGGCAGCTTCGAATTTTCCCGGACGGCTTTCGTAAGCGTCCGTAAAAGCTCCGCGCTCGTGACCGAAAAGCTCGCTCTCAAAAAGGGATTCACTGATAGCTCCCATGTCGATACTTGACATGGGACGAGTATTGCGTGGAGACAGGCGGTGTATTTCTCTGGCCAGCATTTCCTTTCCGGTCCCGTTTTCTCCGGTTATCAGAATATTGGCGTCGGTCCTGGCTACTTTATTGACTACCTTTATTAATTGTAGCATGGCGGGAGAATGCCCTATCAGCATTTCAGGTTTGTTCGGATTGCCGGATCCTACGATTGAGTTTTTTGATTTTGAGGAACTTTTCCTGTTCGATTTATTATTGTATGCTTCCTTTATTTTCTGAACCAGTGTCCGGTTATCCCAAGGTTTGAGAAGAAAGTCGGTAGCTCCGTTCTTCAAAGCTTTTACGGCTAGTTCCACATCTCCGTAAGCAGTTAACATACCACAGGGAGTGCGGGGCGGATTTCGTGAATATGTTTCAGCCAGTATAGTCCTTCGTTGCCGTTATTGATACCGGCCGAAAAATTCATATCGAGAATTACGATATCAATGGAAGTGGTAGTGAGCAGTGTTGTTATTTGATTAGGATTGGCAGCTGTGCGGACTGTACTGAATTCATTTTCGAGTAAAAGTTCCAGCGAAGCCAACACACTTTTATTATCATCTACTATTAAAATAGTTCCGGTTTCCATATATGTAAGATTGGGGGGATCTGCCTGGGTTGAACGATTCTTTAAGTTTTTGGGTAAAGATATTCGTTTTTACTTTTCCCTGCAAGAGAGTGTCCAATAATTAGACGTTTTATGATACATTTCCTGAAACATGACTTTATCCTATGTTTCGTTTAAGTAATATTTATAGCCTGAACGTTGAATAATGGCTGTTTGCACGCAGGTCATGGTGGCTTTTTATTGATAACGTCCAATTTTTAGACGTTATAGTGTGTAATAATTGGACGGGAACGATAAAATAATGTATGTCATCTATCTTGTAATCAGTGGTTTAAGTATTGTGGCATTATGTTTGCTTTTTTAATTCATATAGAACACAATTGCATATATACTGAAGAATGAGGAACATTTTCTTTTTATTGTTTTTATTGCCCGTGATTACGTATGCTCAATCTGCAATGAGTTTGGATGAATGTATCCGTTTGGCATGGAAACAGAATCCTTCTATACGGAATAGTGCCATTAACATAAAGGAAGCACGAACGGATTATGCTGCCGCTATCGGTACATTTCTTCCCCGCATAGTAGCCAACGCAGAAACAGGAAAGCGTTTCGGGCGTTCGATAGACCCGGATACCAATGGTTATACAGAAAAGACTTTTGAAGAAGGAACGATAGGTCTTGATATGACTTTGTCTTTGTTTGAAGGTTTTTCACGTATCAATCAGGTTCGTTTTCGGAAAATAAATCGGGAACGCAGCAAGTGGGAACTGAAAGACAGGCAGAATGAACTCGCCTATCAAGTGACGGATGCTTACTACAAACTGGTTTTGGAAAGAAAACTCTTGAATTTGGCTTTGGAGCAAAGCCGGTTGAGCGAACGATATCTGAAGCAAACCGAGACATTTGTGGAACTGGGCTTGAAATCCGTTTCCGACTTGCAAGAGGTAAAAGCCCGCAGGGAAGGGGATATATATCGTTACCAATCCCGTGCTAATAGCTGTCGGTTGTCATTACTGCATCTGGAACAGTTGATGAACTTTCAGTCAGGTGATACACTTGTCATTCAGGATACGATTGTCGAATTGAATAAACTCCCGTTGCTTTCACTCCCCTCTACGGAAACATTGTATAGACAATCGTTGGAAGTACTCCCTGCCATGCGTATGATTAGCTTAAAGCAGAAAGCTGCCCGCAAAGAATATGCAATGGCGGGCGGAGCTTTTTCTCCTTCTGTTTATGCCCGCTTTACGGTAGGTTCTAATTTCTACAACACTGCATTTTCCGCCAGGCAATTGCGGGATAATATAGGAAAATATATCGGTATCGGTATCTCTTTCCCTTTGTTGAGCGGTTTTGAACGTTTTACGAATCAAAGGAAGTTGAAATTGAACTTGTATCGCCTGAAGAATGAAGAGGAATTGGAGAAGCAACAGCTATATACTGAAATTGAGCAAACTCTTCTTTCCCTACGTGCCGGCTATACGGAACATCAACAGGTATTGCAGCAATTGAGCGCGGAAACTCTGGTCTTGAAAGAATCCGAACGAAAGTGGGAAGAAGGGCTTATCTCTGTCTTTCAGTTAATGGAAGCCCGTAATCGTTTTATTTCCGCCAAAGCAGAACTGGTTCGTGTGCGCTTGCAGGTAGAAATGATGATGAAACTGGAGAAATATTACCGGGAGGGAACTTTCTTATAAAGGCAGAGTTTATATATTTTGAATAACAAAGTTGATACATCTTTAATAACTAATTTATAATAACCCTATTTTTGATTGATTCCTTATGGATACACCTATTGAACGTAAACCCGGCATTACCCGTAAACATCTATATGTAATAGGTGGTATAGCCTTTGTTATTGCCGTTGTTTTATATTTCATATTCAGAGACACTACCTCTTCCATGACTGTGGAGAAAGAACGTCTGACGATTGCTACCGTTAACCGTGGTGAGTTTAATGACTATATTCGTGTCATTGGTCAGGTAATGCCTAATCGTATTATTTATATGGATGCCGTGGAAGGTGGACGTGTGGAAGAACGTCTAAAAGAAGAAGGTGCTATGGTGAAGGCAGGCGACGTGATTTTGCGTCTCAGTAATCCGTTACTAAATATTGGTATTATGCAGAGCGAAGCGGATCTGGCTTATCAGGAGAATGAACTTCGTAATACCCGTATTAGCATGGAGCAGGAACGCTTGCGTTTAAAACAAGAGCGTATCGGGCTAAATAAAGATCGGCTGGTGAAACAGCGCCGTTATGAGCAATACAGTCGCCTGATAAAAGAGCAACTTATTGCAGAAGAAGATTATCGACTTGCCAAAGAGGAGTATGATGCGGCTAAAGAACAGTTGGATGTCATTGACGAGCGTATTCGTCAGGATAATATTTTCCGTGAAAGTCAGGTAAACAGCTTGGACGAGAACATACGTAATATGAAACAGAGTCTCGCGCTGGTACGCGAACGAATTGAGAACCTGAAGGTGAAAGCTCCTATTGACGGGCAGGTAGGTAATCTTGATGCACAGATAGGACAATCAATAGCTGCGGGCGAGCACATTGGTCAGATCATCACTTCTGACCTGAAAGTACAAGCGCAGATTGACGAACATTACGTGGAGCGTGTTGTACCCGGATTGCCGGCTGACTTTACCCGTGATGGTGTCAGTTATAAACTGGAGGTGACGAAGCCGTATCCGGAAGTAAAAGAAGGGCAGTTTCGTACCGATTTGCAGTTTACAGCCGGACGACCGGAGAATATACGTGCAGGGCAGACCTATCATATCAATCTACAATTGGGCGACCCTGCACAGGCTATTTTGGTGCCGCGTGGCGGATTTTTCCAAATAAGCGGTGGACGATGGATGTATGTTGTGGATGAAAGTGGTAAATTTGCTATTCGTCAGCCTATCCGCATCGGACGACAAAATCCGCAGTACTATGAGGTTACCGAAGGATTAAAACCTGGTGATCGGGTGATTGTATCCGGATATGAACTGTTTGGCGATAACGAGAAACTGATACTGAAATAAGTCTATGATATGATAAATTACTTTTCACAAGTGATACGTAGTCAGCGGGTTAAAAAATCTCTGACACTGATAAATATAACGGGATTGTCTGTTTGTATTGCAACAGCATTGCTTATCATACTTTACGTATGGTCGGAGTTAAGCTACGATTCATTCCACAATACCGAACGTGTATATCGTGTTGAAAGCCGGTTGTATGAAGGCAAGACGCTGACAGATAACTGGGCGACTACAGCTTACGGCCATGCACCTGCAATGGCTCGTGAAATTGCAGGCATTGAGAAGTATGTCCGTGTAACAGCACAAGACCGCGAACAAGTGGTGAATTACTTCGACAGGAGATTTGCCGAAGCACATTATTGCTACACCGAACCTGCTTTTTTTGAGATATTTAATTTCCCGATAATTAGAGGAGATAAGACTGGGCAACTGGTGCGTCCTAATACGGTGGTACTGACCGAAAGTGCGGCAAATCGTTATTTTGATGAAGAAGACCCGATAGGGAAGGTGCTGACTTTCAGTACGCCTTCATCGCAGCAAAACTTTGAAGTTACCGGCGTGATAGCAGATATGCCTGTTCGTTCCCATCTGCAATATGATTTTCTACTTTCATATAGTACGATTCCCAAAGAGCGACAGGACATTTGGTACATTCACGGAGTTTATACCTATGTCCGCCTGATGTCCGGAAAATGTCCGGAAGAGATTGAAGAGGCTTTTCTCAATATATCCGATAAGTACAAAACTGATGCCTTGAGACATAAGACTTGGGCGGTAGAACTGATACCGCTGAAAGACATTCATCTCACTCCACAAAAAGCTTATGAGAAAGAAGTGAAAGGGAGTCGGACTGCGGTTCTTATACTATTGGTGATGTCCGTTGCCCTGCTACTGATAGGTTGGGCTAATGCCTTGAATCTGACCGTGGCGCGTTTCTTGGAACGCGGACGTGAGTTCGGGTTGCGTAAGGCTTTTGGTGCTTCGCGCCGTCAGATTATTATCCAGGGACTTCTTGAATCAGGTTTCATGAATCTGTTGGCTACGCTGATAGCTCTTGGTTGGCTGGAACTCCTTTTACCCCTTGTTTATCGCTGGGCAGGGCAAAGCTTTGGGGCGGATATACTTATGTTGCCTGCTTTTTGGGGAATTGTAACCGGAGTGGTTGTTATTGGAACGTTTGTTGTAGGCTTCTATCCTTCTTGGCTGATGGTTACTATACGTCCGTCGGAAATTATGAGGGGGAAACTGTTACACGGTAAACGTGGTAACCGGATAAGGAAAGTGCTGATTGTGGTTCAGTTTCTCGCTTCTTTTGTTCTGATTACTGGCACGTTCACAGTGATTCGGCAAGTGTGTTATATGCAAAGTGAGGCTTCCGTCGATTCTCATTCACGTATGTTAGTCATTAAGTACCCCTCTTTCACCGAGGGATTGGCACTACGTCTGGAAAGTTTCACCAAGCGTCTGAAGCAACGGGCAGATGTAAGCCACGTAACCGTTTCAGGAGCTGTTCCCGGGGTGGAGGTAGCCAATTATTTTACCAATCGTCCTTATGGAAGTGACCCTTCGCAAGTGAAACTGATGCAGATGTTTGCCGTAGATTATGATTATCTATCTGCCTATATGCCCGCTATGATTTGTGGGCGGTACTTCTCTGAGGACTTTGGCGGTGACCTCAACCGGATAGTGCTCAACGAGGAAGCAGTCAGGTTATTAGGTTATGAGTCGCCCGAAGCCGCATTGGGACAGCAGGTTAAAATGGAGGTGGTAGGCGAACCGCTCGAAATTATCGGAGTGGTGAAAAACTATCACCAGCAATCGCTTTCCGTGGCTTACAAACCTATTATCTTCTTTATGAAAGAGCGAGTACCATTTATTGCAACACCTTATATTTCAGTCCGCTTGACAGGCGAAGGAGAAGATAGTGCTTTGACGGAGATCGAGCAGATGTATCATGAATATTTTCCGACTTCTTTATTTTCTTATTTCTTTTTGAGTGATTTGAATACTTTCCTTTATAAATCAGACCGTAATTTCGGTTGGATATTTGCCAGTGCTTCTTTAATTGCCATATTTGTGGCATGTCTCGGTTTGTGGATTGTAACATTGTTTTCAACCTTATCGCGCTTGAAAGAAGTGGGTATCCGCAAGGTGCTCGGTGCAAATAAAAGCAGCCTGTTTTTTATCTTGACCAAGGAGCTGATGTTGCTCACTATATTGGCATCTGCAATCGGTATACCCGTATCAGCAGTGTTAATGAATGGCTGGTTGGAGACGTATGCTTTCCATATTTCGCTACCTTGGTGGATATATGCAGTCGTTTTTGCGCTGTTGATGCTGATTGCGTTCCTTACTGTTTTTCAACAAGTGTGGCGCATTATCTGCTTGAAACCGATGAGTATTTTAAAATATGAATAACTAATAAATATTGAACTGATTATGATTAAGACTGAAAAACTGACAAAACTCTTCGCAACCGAAGAAGTGCAGACAAAGGCATTGAACGAAGTCACTTTACAAGTGGAACAAGGGGAGTTTGTTGCTATAATGGGTCCTTCGGGATGCGGTAAGTCAACACTGCTGAATATTTTGGGTACACTCGATTCTCCAACTTCCGGCTTTTATTTCTTTGAAGGAAAACAGGTGGATAAAATGAATGAGAACCAATTGACTGCCCTCAGGAAAGGTAATCTCGGCTTTATCTTTCAGAGTTTCAACTTGATTGACGAGCTGACCGTATGTGAGAATGTAGAATTACCCCTTATCTATATAGGCGTCAAAGCCAATGAACGTAAAGAAAGAGTAAAGAAAGTACTCGAGAAAGTAAACCTGCTGCATCGTGCCAACCATTATCCACAGCAATTGTCCGGTGGACAGCAACAGCGCGTAGCTATTGCTCGTGCCGTAGTGACGGACTGTAAATTGCTTCTCGCTGACGAACCTACCGGAAATTTGGATTCGGTGAACGGTATAGAAGTAATGGAACTATTGAGTGAACTGAATGCTCAGGGAACTACTATCATCATCGTTACCCACTCTCAACGGGATGCAATGTACGCACACCGCGTCATTCAATTATTAGACGGACAAATCGTAGCCGAAAACGTCAACCGCCCGCTGGGAAAAAATATGTCAGCTAAAAATGAAACTGTATGATAGGAAATTACTGGAATAGTGCTTGGCGGAATCTGATGAAACGGAAAAGGTTCAGTTTCATTAATATATTCGGACTGGCGATTGGTATGGCATCGGCACTGCTGATTCTTACCTACGTGACTTTTGAATTCAGCTTTGATAAAATGCACACAAAGTATGACCATATCTACCGTGTGCAAAGTACGTTTCACGAAGGGGAAGTGCTGACCGACTACTGGGCAAGCAGCTCCTTCGGATATGGTTCGGCAATGAAAGAGAACCTTGCCGGAATAGAGGATTATACCCGAATCGGCTCCCTACTCCAGCCGGAACAAATAGTGAAATACGGTGAACTGACCTTGCGGGAGAATCAGATAGCGTATGCCGAACCCAGCTTTTTTCGCCTTTTTGATTTCGAACTTTTGAAAGGCGATAAGAAAACCTGTCTCTCCATGCCGGGGCAAGTGGTAATCACCGAACGCATTGCCAGTAAATATTTCAAGGACGAAGACCCTATCGGGAAGATATTCATCTTTACCGGCGCATACGACAAGATATCGTGTGAAGTGACCGGAGTGATGAAAGAAATGCCTTCCAACTCGCATATACATTATAGTTTTCTGATTTCGTATAAATCTCTGCCTAAATATATGCAGGAATATTGGTACAAACACGAGGCTTATACCTACGTCCTGCTTGACTCTCCCGAAAGGAAAGCGGAAATAGAGAGAGAATTTCCTGTAATGGCGGAAAAGTACAAGACGGATGAAGCCTTGAAAAACAAGACATGGGGAGTCTCTTTAATCCCTCTGGCAGATATACACCTCACTCCGCAGGTAGGATACGAAGCGGAGACGAAAGGAAACCGTTCTTCTATGATTGCCTTGATTTTTGCTGCTATTGCTATTTTGGCTATTGCCTGGATAAACTATATAAACCTCACCGTAGCCCGTTCAATGGAGCGTGCCAAAGAAGTGGGAGTTAGGCGGGTAGTGGGAGCTTTCCGCAAGCAGTTGATTCATCAATTTTTGTTTGAAGCATTAGTGATGAACCTGATAGCTTTTGTACTCGCCGTTGGCTTGATAGAATTGGTTCTTCCGTACTTTAATCAATTGGTAGGCCGTACCGTTACCTTCTCCGTTTGGCTGATAGATTATTGGTGGATTTTATTGATTCTTGTTTTCATCGTCGGGATATTCCTTTCTGGATATTATCCGGCATTGGCTTTGCTGAATCGGAAACCAATTATGTTGTTGAAGGGGAAATTCTTGCATAGTAAATCCGGAGAACGGACACGGAAAGTTTTGGTTATCATTCAATATATGGCTTCAATGATATTGTTGTGCGGCACATTGATTGTCTTTGCACAGTTGAGCTTTATGCGCAGCCAGTCTTTGGGAGTTAAGACCAATCAGACATTGGTGGTCAAGTTTCCTGGGCATACCGAGGGACTGAATACGAAACTGGAAGCTATGAAAAAAACGATAGCACGTCTTCCGTTGGTATATCAAGTCACTTTCTCCGGCGCTGTGCCGGGCGAGGAAGTAGCGACTTTCCTTTCCAACCGCCGTACCAATGATGCTCTGAAGCAGAATCGCCTGTATGAGATGCTTGCCTGTGACCCCGATTATGTGGATGCCTATGGATTGCAAGTTGTAGCCGGAAGAAATTTCTCGGAAGACTATGGAGATGATGTAGACAAACTGGTGATTAACGAAACGGCTGTGCGTAACCTGGGCTTTACATCTAATGATGAGGCTATAGGGGAGTTGGTGAACGTTGAATGTACTGATGCCCCGATGCAGATTATTGGAGTAGTGAAAGATTATCACCAACAGGCATTGAGCAAGAATTATACACCTATCATGTTGATTCATAAAGATAAGATTGCCTGGTTACCACAACGTTATATCTCTATCGTAATGACTTCCGGCGATCCTCGTGAATTGGTATCACAGGTGCATGAGATTTGGAATCAATATTTTGCGGATTCCAGTTTCGATTACTTTTTCCTCGACCAATTCTTCGACCACCAGTATCGTCAGGATGAGGTGTTTGGTGTAATGATTGGCGCTTTTACCGGTTTGGCTATTTTCATTTCCTGTTTGGGACTTTGGATACTGGTCATGTTTTCATGTTCCACACGTACCAAAGAAATGGGGATACGTAAAGTTCTCGGGGCTTCCCGTTGGACACTCTTCTATCAGTTGGTTAAGGGATTCTTTCTGTTAATTCTGATAGCAGTTGTTATTGCTTTGCCACTAGCTTGGTTTAGTATGAATGCCTGGTTGAGCCATTATGCTTTCCGCACAGATTTGAAAGCATGGTTCTTTATTATGCCTGTATTGCTAATGTTGTTTATCTCATTTATAACAGTAGCTTTCCAGACCATAAAGATAATAATGAGCAAACCTGCCCGCTCTTTACGATATGAATAATCTCTGAATCACTCAATAGGATATTCGTTAATATCCAATTTGATTTATGTTAAATGTTAACGAGACTATTACTTTTATTAAACCATGTTATAAGATGCGTTGCTTTACTCCGAAAATTTGGAGATATGCTGAAAGTCCGTATCTTTGCAATGTGTTTTTCATAGTATTAGATTTAAGGTTAACAA
>ENA-OOXY01001531-OOXY01001531.1-human-gut-metagenome-genome-assembly--contig:-NODE-1531-length-15038-cov-2.041914_pt1 | contig 15038 bp, 9 predicted proteins | sample MGYA00241593_ERZ501355 | MGnify/ENA primary metagenome ERZ501355 (study PRJEB25962, sample SAMEA2042739) | human gut metagenome | biome: human gut; feature: human-associated habitat; material: faeces... | reverse complement strand
CCTCGGTTCAATCGGTGGTCCGGCTGCTATCCTTGCCCAGAACAATATCAAGAGCATCGAATGCGTAGAATATCCGGAATTGGGTATGGAAGCTATCTGGAAGATCGAAGTAGAGGACTTCCCCGCATTTATTCTTGTAGATGACAAGGGTAACGACTTCTTTAAGCAGATAAAACCCCGTTGCGGTTCTTGCAGCAACAAATAAGAAATGGGTAAGTGACTATTAATAATAGTTGTTTATCATTTTAACTCGAGTGAGAGGCGTCTGTATGCTGTGTTATACAGATGCCTTTCTCATTATAAATACCTTGATCATTATCAGTAAAACGAATCACCGATGGAACTACAAAAGAATCCTCAACACATTGTCTGGCTGGACGTTGTCCGCTTCGTAGCCATGTTTACCGTTGTCTGTTGTCACTGCACAGACCCTTTTAACTTTTATCCGGGCACAGCGCCCAATATTGGCGAAATAAAACTCTGGGGTGCCATCTACGGAGCCTTGCTTCGTCCCTGCGTCCCCCTGTTCGTGATGATTACCGGAGCACTGCTTCTTCCGGTGCGCGGCGAGATCTCTGTCTTTTATAAGAAACGCATTCCGCGCGTCCTGTGGCCGTTTCTGATCTGGTCCGTTATCTACAATCTGTTTCCCTGGATCACCGGAGTGTTGGGCATCAAGCCGGAAGTCATTCTAGACTTTTTCCCTTATTCGGGCGAGGAAGTGATGCGTCAGTCGCTGCCTGTCTCTTTGGACTACATTGCTCAGATTCCTTTTAATTTCTCCATAGTAGATGTACACATGTGGTATATTTACCTGCTGATCGGTCTGTATCTTTACCTCCCCGTCTTTTCTGCCTGGGTGGAGAAAGCATCCGATAAGGCGAAGCTGTGGTTTCTCGGTGCATGGGCTGTCACTCTGTTGTTGCCATACTACAACCAGTTTGTGGCACAATACCTTTGGGGAACCTGTTCATGGAATGCGTTCGGCATGCTTTATTACTTTGCCGGTTTCAATGGCTATCTGTTGTTGGGACACTATCTGCGCAACCTTGACTGGTCTTTGGGTAAGATCCTGGCAATCGGTCTGCCGATGTTTGTAATAGGATATGCCGTTACCTTCTTCGGCTTCCGCTACGTCACGGCTTTGCCGGAGTTTAGCGACGAGATGCTCGAACTCTTCTTCACTTATTGTTCCCTGAATGTAGTGATGATGACCATTCCCGTGTTTATGCTTTGCAAGAAGGTGAATTTCCGTTCGGAGGGGATCAGGAAGGCACTTGCCAACCTCACTTTGTGTGGTTTCGGCATCTATATGATACACTATTTCTTTACCGGCCCTTCCGTACTGTTGGTACGTGCGTTAGGTGTACCTCTGGGCATTCAGATACCAGTGGCGTCTGTTTTTGCCTTCGGTGCTTCGTGGCTGATTGTGTGGACTGTCTATCGTGTGCTGGGCAAGAAGGCGAAATGGATTATGGGATAAAACTGTAATTAAAGCATATTATTTATGAATCGTAAATCAATACTATTAACAATTTTACTTTGTGTCGCTTCTTGGGCAATGGCTTCTCCGGTAACCGGATTGTTGGAGCGCATTGACAAAGGAGCTTCGAAGAAGTTTATTATCGAGCAGGTGAAGTCCGATGCCGACTTCTTTGAACTCGACCAGAAAGGTGATAAAGTCGTTATTCGTGGAAATAACTATGTAAGCATTGCCACCGGGCTGAATTGGTATCTGAAGTATTACGCAGGTATTCATCTCTCATGGAACGGAATGCAGGCGAAACTGCCGGCTGTACTTCCGCCGGTGACAAAGAAAGAACGCAGGGAAACAATATTGCCCTACCGCTACGACCTGAATTATTGTACTTTCTCTTACTCTATGGCTTTCTGGGATTGGAACCGATGGGAGAAAGAGATTGACTGGATGGCTCTGCACGGCATCAATATTCCTTTGGAGCTGAGGCTGTGTGGCACAATGTGCTTGATAAGTTGGGATATACCAAGACAGAGATCAATGAATTCATTTCGGGTCCGGGATTTTTTGCCTGGTGGCTGATGAATAACTTGGAAGGTTGGGGTGGCCCCAATCCCGACAGCTGGTATACCCGGCAGATTGCTTTGCAAAAAAAGATCCTGAAGCGTATGCGCGAATACGGTATAGAGCCGGTGCTTCCGGGCTATTGCGGTATGGTACCCCATAATGCGAAAGAGAAACTCGGCCTGAACGTATCCGACCCGGGAACATGGTGCGGCTACCGTCGTCCGGCGTTCCTGCAACCGAGTGATCCGCGTTTCGAGGAGATTTCTTCTCTTTACTACAAAGAACTTGAGAAACTGTACGGCAAAGCTAACTTTTACTCTATGGACCCCTTTCACGAAGGGGGAAACACTGCAGGTGTCGACCTCGATGCAGCCGGTAAGGCAGTGATGAAAGCTATGAAGAAGGCCAATCCGAAGGCTGTCTGGGTGGCTCAGGCCTGGCAGGCAAATCCGCGTCCCAAGATGATTGAGAACCTGAAAGCTGGAGATTTGCTGATACTTGACCTGACCAGTGAGTGCCGTCCGCAGTGGGGAGATTCTACTTCCGAGTGGTATCGCAAGAACGGATACGGGCAGCACGATTGGATCTATTGTATGCTTTTGAATTATGGTGGCAATGTGGGATTGCACGGAAAGATGGACAATGTGATCGATAACTTCTATCTTGCCAAAGCCGATCCGCATGCAAGCGCTACGCTGAAAGGGGTGGGAATGACTCCTGAAGGGATTGAAAACAATCCGGTGATGTACGAGCTGGTGATGGAGCTGCCTTGGCGTCCCGACCGGTTCACGAAGGAAGAGTGGCTGAAGGAGTATGTAAAAGCCCGTTATGGCGTTGATGATCCGGTGGTACAGGCTGCCTGGACCAATCTGGCGAACTCTATTTATAACTCGCCGAAGAACCTGACCCAGCAGGGGACACACGAATCAGTATTTTGTGCCCGTCCGGCGGAAGATGTGTACCAGGTGTCCAGCTGGTCGGAAATGAAAGATTACTACCGTCCGCAGGAGGTGATAGAAGCTGCCCGCCTGATGGTTTCCGTAGCCGATCGCTTTAAAGGTAACAATAATTTTGAATACGATTTGGTAGATATTGTCCGCCAGGCACTGGCAGAGAAGGGACGTCTGATGCAGAAAGCTGTGACTGCCGCTTATCGTGCAGGTGATAAACAACTCTTTGCACTGGCATCGGGAAAGTTCCTCGACCTGATTTTGTTGCAGGATAAACTGTTGGGAACCCGTCCGGAGTTTCGAGTAGGAAAGTGGATTGAAGAGGCGCGTGCGTTGGGTGATACACCCGAAGAAAAGGAATTGTACGAATGGAATGCCCGTGTACAGATTACGACCTGGGGTAACCGGAACGCGGCCGATTACGGTGGTCTCCGAGACTATGCTCACAAAGAGTGGAACGGCTTGCTGAAAGATTTCTATTACATGCGTTGGAAACTATATTTCGACTTTCTTTCTCAGCGGATAGAGGGAAAGACCCCTGCGGAAATTGATTTCTATGCCATAGAGGAACCTTGGACGAAAGCTGCCAATCCCTATTCTGCCGAGGCGGAAGGAGACTGCATTGAAGTAGCGAAGCAGGTGATGCAAGCGGTTGAATAAGACTTTTCTACCACAGATTACACAGATCATTGTTTTTGATAATCTGTGTAATCTGTGGTGAAAACAGTTTTATATACCTCCTTTCCTCAGAGTTAACCGTTGTCATTCGTTTGTTTTGTTGTCCCTTTCCATATCCGCATCATATAATATGCACAATGCGTAAATGCGAAAACAAACGAGATGATCAGCAATACTTTACTTTCATTCCAACCTACAGTCTGCTGATGCCATAAGCCGGTAATGACACAAAGCAGAGACAGTGCAATGCCGATCATGTTCAATGCCGATTGTCCCCGGCGATTTTTCACACCATGTTCCAGTTTACTGTGTTTCATGCCGTAGCCGACATAGATGTCCAGTCCGATCAGCATCCACAGTACTAATCGTATCCAGGTATCGGCTGGAAGGAAAAGCATCATGCACAGACAAGTGAGTATTCCCAGAATGGGGACGAGAGGCACAAACGGAGTTTTAAATGAACGGGGTACGTTCGGCATGGTCTTTCGCACTACGAGGACGGCTGCGCATACCAGTGTGAAAGCCATCAGTGTACCGATGCTGGTCATCTCTCCCGCCAGGCGTGCCGGAACAAATGCGGCGAGCAGGCCCACTATCAGCATAAACAGGAGGTTGCTGCGCGCCGGTGTACGGAACTTCTCGTTGATGTGTGAAAAGAAGGGGGGAAGTAGTCCGTCATGGCTCATGCTCAGGAAAACACGGCTTTGCCCCAATAAAGTAACCATAATGACCGAACAATAGCCGAACAGGATGGCAAGAACGATGGCACGGTTCAGCCACGGATAATCCGGGTGAATGATGCCTGTTGCATCGGCATGTCCCATGTGTTCGATGGCAATGGCTACCGGTGCGATGCCCTGCTGGCCGCTAAATTCGGTATAATGGGCTACTCCTGTCATTACGTGGGCAAACAGCATATAAAGTACGGTACATACCAAGAGTGATACCAGGATACCGATCGGCATATTCCGTTTCGGATTTTTTGTTTCCTGTGCAGCCGTACTGACGGCATCGAATCCCAGGAAAGCAAAGAAAACGATGGCGGCTCCACGCAGGACACCCGAGAGACCGTATTCGCCAAGTGTACCTGTATTGGCGGGGATGTATGGAGTATAGTTGTCGGCATTGATATATTTCCAGCCTAGGACAACGAATATGGCGATCACCGATACTTTGAGAAATACAACGATGCCGTTGAAGATGGAGCTGCCTTCTGTTCCGCGAATCAGGAAGATGCTCATCAACACTACGATCAGGAACGCCGGGATATTGACGATTCCCCCATCCCATGGGCAGGCGGTCAGGGCTTGCGGCAGATGTATATCGAGTCCTTCAAGAAAGACGACGAGATATCGGCTCCAACTGATACTGACGGTAGTGGCTGCTACGGTATATTCGAGAACGAGATCCCAGCCGATGATCCAGGCTATCAGTTCGCCCATGGTGGCGTATGAATACGTATAAGCACTGCCTGCCACCGGAATCATAGAAGCGAACTCAGCGTAGCAGAGTCCTGCGAAGCAGCATCCGAGTGCAGCTATGGCGAATGAAAGGGTGATGGCCGGTCCGGTGTAGCCCGCTGCTACGGTGCCGGTGATTGAGAAGAGTCCTGCTCCGATGATAACACCGACGCCCAGTGCTACCAGACTCCAGGGGCCTAATACTCGTTTTAATGATTTACTGCCCGACGCATTGGCCTCTGCCAATAGGGCTTCAAAGGGTTTCTTTATGAATAATCCCATCTTCTTGTTTTTTCTTTACTGGTTATGGTTGTATTTGGAATAGGTAATTCTTTTCCAGACTTAGCTATTTATTTGAAGTTGCAAAGATAATTAATTCATAACACATACGGTCATAGGATGTTCACTTTTAGGGATTGAGGAGGTGTCAAAACCCACCACAGAAGACGCAGAGTAACACTGAGCCGATTCTAAGTTGTTGATTATTCATAAAAAGACTCTGTGCTACTCCGTGGTGAAAAGAGTTTCGACATATCCTATCGGAAGTGGGTTTGTAGTTCTTTTTGTCAGTAATTAAGATGCGAACCGAGGAGCCTGCTTTGGCGAATGTCTCACTTACAATGTGTTGATAGATAGTATTGTACCAACGTGAAAATACCTTTAAAACCAAAGCCCCGTTGGTTTCAAAGGAAAGGGAGCTTGGTTTTAAACCAATAGACCTTAGGCTTTAAACCAACGGGGCGTATGTTTGTATGGGGAGGAGTGTAAACTTTTGTGGCTTATCCCACCCATTCTGCGGATATTCCCATTCTATTCCAGGTATTTCGTGATCTTTCCACTGATTTGTAAAAGTGAAATCTCACATAACTTGGTATCGTATTCAGCCGAAAGTATGCGTTCTTCGGCATCCAGCAAACTTTTCTGCGCTTCCCGCATTTCGATACCCGAAAGGTTGCCCAGCATGTAGCGTTCCATAGCTATCTCGTGATTCTCTTTGGCGGCTACCAGATTCTGTCGTTCCAGTTTCAGCATTTGCAGATTATTCTGGTAGGCCTGCCACAGATTGCTAAGGTCTGCTTTCAGCCCTTGTTCCAGTTGTTCACGTTGAAGGCGGGCGTTTTTTATGGCAATGCGTGCATTGTTCTTTTCGCGTCGGCGATTTCCATCGAAGATGTTGAAGCCTACCGTTACTCCAAAATTGGCTCCCAGATTACCTCTTTGGCTATTAGCGGCAATATCGTACTTATTGAAGGTATATCCGTATCCGGTATTCATCTTCAGGTAAGGGTAGTTGCGCGAGTTTACTTTCTTATAGTCCAGCATGGCGAGCGTGTTGTTTTGTTCAGCTTTCAACAGTGACGCGTTCGTCAGTAAGGTAGCATTCCACAACTCTTCGAATCGAAGCCCGGCATTCACTTTTATAATGCTGTCTTCTATCACGAGCGGTTGATCCACATCTTCGTTGGCCATCAGTTCGTTTAACTGGATGCGCGAGGTATGCAGCAATTCCTGTTGCTTCATGTATTTGGCGCTGTCGGCGTTGAAGTCCACTTTTGCCTGTTGATAGTCCAGACGGGAGAAGTTACCGATGTGGTAACGTTCTTCTACGATTCGCAGGCGCTCTTTCGACAAAGATACCGCATAACGGAAATTCTGCAAGCGGATTTTTTGCTGAACATAGTTGTAATATTCGGCTGCCAGATTGGCTATCAGGTCCTCGATGGCGATACGGGTATTGGTTTCTCCCTGTAGTTGCAGCTCTTTCAGTTTCTGGTAATTGGCTGTAATGTTAAAGCCATCGAAGATGGTCCAGTTCAAGTTCAGACCCACATTCAAGGTTTGGTCGAAGACACCGTTTTCTTTTACCGATTCTCCGGTGCCCCGGACCTTGGTATTAGTGTTGTCCACTGTTCCCTTGTAGCCTGCCGTAAAATCGAGTGTCGGCAGGTAGCCTGCGTTACCCGGGGTGGCGTTGTTCCTGCTCACTTGCTCTTCATTGCGGACTATTTGCAGGGAGTAGTTATTCTGAAGTCCATACTCCAGGCAGGATTTCAGGGTATATATTTGTGGCTGCTGTGCCTGCATGGCAAAAGGAGCACAGCACAATGCTATGATAGATAAGACGATCTGTTTCATTCTTGCTTTAATTTATTACTTCGGTTCGTCGAAATATAACTGTAAATGGCAGGTACGATGTACATGGTCAGCAGGGTAGATACCAACATACCTCCTACTACAGCCGTACCCATTGCGATACGTTGGTTGCAACCTTCACCCGAGGCGAAAGCCAGCGGGATTAATCCCAGGATGGTAGAAGCACTTGTCATCAGGATAGGACGCAGGCGTTGTAACGCCGCATCTTTGATGGCTGTCATCTTATCCTCACCCGTTTCTTGTTTCAGGTTGGCAAACTCTACGATCAGGATACCGTTTTTAGCCACCAGTCCAATCAGCATAATAATGCCGATCTGGCTGAAGATGTTCATTGTGATACCTCCAAAATACATGAATACCAATGCGCCTGCAATAGCCAGGGGGACGGTCAGCATAATGATCAGCGGGTCTTTGAAACTCTCGAACTGTGCTGCCAGGATCAGGTAAATCAGTACAATGGCCAGAATAAAAGCAAACATCAGACTTGAAGAACTCTCGCGATATTCTTTCGAATCACCGGTCAATGCTGTGCGGAACGTGTCGTCCAGCGTCTCTTTGGCTATCTTGTCCATTTCGTCCAATCCTTGTCCGATGGTTTTTCCTTCGGCCAGTCCGGCGGAAACAGTGGCCGAAACGAAACGATTGTAACGATACAGTTTCGGAGGCGCGATGCCACCGGTCAGTTCAATCAGGTTGTCCAATTGCACCATATCGCCTTTGTCACTACGAATGTAGATGGATTTCAGATTGGCAGGTGTGTTACGTTGCTGGCGGTTGATTTCTCCTAAGATCTCATATTGCTTGCCGTTCATATAGAAGTAGCCCATTCGCTGTCCGCTCAGACCGTATTGCAGGGTCTGTGCGATGTTACGTGTACTTACCCCCATGATGCTGGCTTTGTCGCGATTGATATTGATACGTGCCTCCGGCTTGCTGAACTTCAGGTCTACGTCTGCCATCTGGAATACCGGGTTCTCGTAAACCTTCGCCATGAACTTGGGCAGTACTTCCTGTAGCTTTTCGATATTAGTGGCCTGCAATACGTATTGGACGGGCATACCGCCACGCCGTCCGCCAAAAGAAGATGACTGCTGGACGAATGAACGCGCCATCGTCTTTTTCTGTACTGCTGCCGACAGTTTTTCAGCCACATCCATCTGGGTGTAGTCACGGTCTTTCATGTCTTTCAGCGTGATGCGCACATTACCGCTACCACTCGATACACGGGCGGTTACCGATTCGGCATCCGGTACAATCGAGTCTACGAGGTCATTGATGTCTTCCGTATAGTCCCGGATGTATTCATAGGTCACACCTTCGGCTCCACGGGTATTGATACTGATTTGTGAACGGTCTTCCAACGGAGCCATTTCTGCCGGGATGTAATTCCACAAGAAGGCAATGATGCCAATGGTAATTGCTACAAAGGGCAGGGCAATCCAACGTTTATGGAGGAAAACAGCCAGTGAACGACTGTAGAGGCGGTTCATTCCTTCGAAGAAAGGTTCTGTTTTCAGATAGAACCAGTTCTGTTTCTCCCGTTTTACCAGTAACTTGGTGGCTAGCATCGGAGTAAAGGTCAGAGCCGCAAAAGAGGAGATGATAACCGAACCGGAAATAACAATACTAAATTCACGGAACAGTCGTCCTGTCATCCCCTCCATAAAGACGATGGGGAAGAATACGGCAACCAGCGTAATGGTGGTAGAGATGACAGCGAAGAAAATCTCTTTAGCCCCTTCGATGCCGGCCTCTTTCGGAGGCATACCTTTCTCAATGCGGACATAGATGTTTTCCGTCATTACGATAGCGTCGTCCACCACCAGACCCACTGCCAGCACAACAGCCAGCATGGAGAGCACGTTGATGGAGAAGTCCGCCAGATACATAACGAAGAAAGCACCGATCAACGATACCGGAATCACGATGCAGGGAACCAGCGTAACACGCCAGTCGCGCAGAAAAAGGAAGATAATAATGATAACCAGGATGAAAGCTACGTAAACGGTTTCTTTCACTTCGCTGATAGAGGCACGGATGAATTTGGTGTTATCGAATCCGTAAGAATACTTCACGTCTTCCGGGAGGTCCTTCTGCATCTTCTCCATGCGTTCATATACCGCATCGGCTATCTTTATATGGTTGGCACCCGGCTGGGGGATTACAACGATTCCCACCATGGGTACACCATTCATCTTCATGTAGCTTTTGATGTCGGCAGGGCCCAGTTCGGCTCGTCCGATATCACTGAAACGGATGATGCGGTCGTTCTCTTCTTTGACGATCAGGTTGTTGAACTCTTCTGCAGTGTGCATCAGTCCCAAAGTACGGATGGTAAGTTCTGTTGTATTTCCTTCGATACTACCTGAAGGGAGTTCCACGTTCTCTTTGTCTACCGCATTCTTCACGTCGATAGGAGTGATCCCGTAACCGGACATCTTGATGGGGTCGAGCCATAAACGCATGGAGTATCGTTTCTCTCCCCAAATGGAGACACTACTTACGTCAGAGATCGTTTGCAACTGTTCTTTTACAGTCAGGTCGGCAATTTCACTGAGTTCCAGCAAAGAACGTTTGTCGCTTTGCAAAGCCACCATAAGGATAGGGGTGGCATCGGCATCGGCTTTCGATACGGTAGGAGGGTCACAGTCGCGCGGGAGATAACGTTGGGCGCGTGATACCTTGTCACGCACGTCATTGGCAGCTGTTTCCAGGTCGACGGAAAGCTCAAACTCCACCGTGATACGGCTTTGTCCCTGCTGACTGACACTGGAGAGTGAGCGGATGCCCGGAATACCATTGATGTTCTGTTCCAGGGGTTCGGTGATCTGATTCTCGATGACATCGGCATTTGCACCCGGATAGGAGCAGGACACCGAAATAATAGGGTTATCTACGGATGGATACTCCCGGACACCCAGGTAGTTGTACCCGATCAGTCCAAAGAGCAAAATGATGATGGTCAGTACCGTTGAGAGTACTGGCCGTCGTATACTTAATTCGGATATATTCATAAGGCGGTCGGGAGTTAATTGATATTATCCAGTGTGACAGGTAATCCTGTACGGAGTTGAAGGGTTCCCGAAGTGATGATGGTATCACCCATTTGTAGGCCCTTTATGACTTGTACTTCAGCTTCGGTACGGATACCTGCGGTTATTTCTACCGGTTCGGCTTTACCCGATTTATAGAGGAATACTTTATCCTTACCCATCTCAGGTACGATGGACTCCGATGGGATGGCGATGGCATTCGGGATTTCTTCTTTTTTCAGTTGGATGCTGGCGTAACGTCCCGGTAGTATTGCCCCGTTACTGTTAGCATACAGTGCACGAACGGTCAGTGTACGAGTAGACTGATCGATTCGTGATTCGGTGGCATATACCTTTGCGGGGAAAGAGCTTAACTTTCCTTCCAGTTCGAAGTTGAGGTTAGTTCCCTTTTTTACCTGACTGGCATAACGCTCGGGTACGGAAAACTCTATTTTCAGAGGAATGATTTTTGTCAGTTTGGCTACGATGGTAGTAGGTGAAGCATAAGAGCCAACGCTGACCTGCCGGAGTCCGATCACCCCGTCGAAGGGTGCGCGAAGTTCGGTCATGGCAATATTCGCTTTTACCAAATCAATATCTGCATTCAGGGTGGCCAGTTCCGTTTTTACCTGCTCGTAAGCTTCCTTACTGACGGCATCCCGTTCGAGCAAAGCATTTTGGCGGAACACACGGTCTTCGGCAAGTTTTAGTTGAGCTACAAGACGTTGCAACTGGGCCTGTAATTGCCGGTCGTTCACTTTTGCCAGTAGTTGTCCTTTCTTTACGGTTGTTCCTTCGTCAAAGTTGATCTCAACAATTTTTCCCGAAGTCTCAAAAGAAAGATCCACCTCCTCGTCAGGCATCAAGCTACCGCTGATTTGAATCTGGTCTGTCAGCAATTGTGGTTTTATGATTTTGGCGTTTACGTTCAGAACCCTTTTATTGATCTGTTTGCCTGTCATCACTTTGTCGGCTGCTGCCAACTCTTCATTTGCTTTAGGAAGTCGGGAGTAAATTCCCCAACCTATCAGTCCGGCACCAACCAAGATGACGATGCCCCATTTTACCTTTTTATCCATGTCTTAGTATTAGTATATGTCTGTTCAAAGGTTAGACTAAGACGATAGGGAAAGGTTTAATCGAGAAATTAAAATATAGATTTATTTTTTGTGTTAAGGTATCTTATCGATTATGTTTTCTTAATCTGTGATCAAAAATGGCCTGTAATGGATTGAAAAAACGCATTAATAGACTCAAATCGTCTGTTAGGATTTCAGTGTCTCCTTTCAGTTGCTGTTACGTTTCTTGTTTTTATATTCTTTTAATTTTGATGTTTCTTTTAATTTTGGTTTTGTTATTAATTTGTTGTTAGTACGGTATTATGTGCTTTTATCTAATTCATAATTCCATATATGTCTTTTAGTTATATTGTCTATAATGCTTTGATTTAAATATATTTCTTCTTGGTGAAAAAATAAATAATATATATGATTGAAATAGCAACTATAATGTAATGTATGGGATTATATATATAATTTGAGGCTCTTGATGTAGCAGACCAAAAAATACTATATAAGCAGAAATTAATAGCATTATAAAAGAAATGACATAATATAAGAAGAAGTCCATTTCTTGATATGATATATAAATATGCTAATATAAATCCGAAGCATGATAAACCAATGACAGTATATATACTCCCTGCATGTAGCATGCCAAAATACAATCCGGTCGTTATAATTATAATCCATTGGTTTAATTTATCTTTAAATTTATTGATAATAATAATTCTGCAACTTAGCTCTTCTAAAACAGGAATTAAAACCAAGCCATATATCAATCTTGGAAACGTAAAAAATTCTTTTTTTATTAATGATATGTCTTTGGAAATAAAATCGATAAATCCTATAACTATATGCACGGATATACTTAAGATAAAAATTGAAATAATTGTTTTTATGGAAATTTTGGTGTTGAAAGACTGGCGAAACTGAATGTTCTTTCTGAATAATAAAATAAATATAATGAGGGATAATAGAGTGATGGGATGTGGTCTCAAAGTTGGACTTTGCACTAAGTTCCCAATAATTAATACCATCAAAAGACTAATTAATGGATACGCAAGAATTATGACTAGCAAAGATAAAAAGGGATATATTTTTTTCATGGGATTTTATATATCTTTTAATATTATATAGTAACTCCAGGCTGTTACTATAATGATTACTTGTCTTCTTAATAAGCGTGCTTATGCAAAAGGAAGTGATAGATTCAATTTTTACATATTGTTAAGATGTTAGTATTCTATTACAAAAGTCAACTTGTCGCTGATTGGAGACGTCTAGGAAAAAGAGTATTTTCATAATTAGTAAGGTTTCTTGGTTTTCAGTAATAATAAAATTATTATTTTGTTAATATATGACTTTTTTTTTATATGAACATCCTCCAAAAAGATTTTTTTTTTTTAATTAACTAATTAAAAAAAAACGGTATGCAATGCCATTCTTGCTGTTATTGAATAGTGAGACGAATAGTATGTACTCTGTTGATATCTGAGTAGTTACGCTTTCTCTTGCTGTATCCCTTCTATTATAAATCAATGCTGTATTTTCGCGTTTGGTGAAGGTGTCGGTCGCTGACGGGCCTGTTATACTTTCGGAGATAAACGATAAACTCTCTCCGATGGAGCGAACCATATCCGGGGTAATCTGTATACATATGAAAGCCTCATTATCTTTTTAGTAAAAGAGTGAGGACTTATTGTAACAGCCATTGAATCATCCTCCTGATAAAGTATGACGGTCCTTTTTATTTCTTCTTCGTGGATTACGAACTAAATAACTGTATTTGTTTTTGATCTTAAGTGATTGTATACAAGTTTATTATGATGAATCTCCATTTGTTTATTCCGGCCTTGGTATGCAGGCTTATAAGCCCGGGTGGCGGGGATGGGATGAAGAACGGATCATTTTCGACTAAACAGTAAAGGAAAGCACAATGCTCTAAACAATGTATTCAGTTAATAAATACGTTCCTTAGTGTTGCCTATCAGCGTCTTAACGATTGGATGGCACTCAAGTTGACGGGTGGAAGATAGAAGATGCGGGTGGAAGATAAACAGGCTGAAAATGCGATCTTCCACCGCGTCATTGCATTGATCATTAATGGAGTAAGTGGAAAAAGGTGGAAGACGGAAGATCGAAACGTATTTTTTGTAGGAGAAGCAGTTGCTCTGCCAAGTGAAGCATTAAAATAGAATAAAGAATATTCTCTGAAAAATAGCAGAGATTCAGTATGCCGCACGGTATTTTCCTTCCTCCTTATCCTCAAGCATACTCAGATAGGAAGTGTAGCGTGATTCGCTGATGTAGTGCTCTTCTACTGCTTTCCGAACAGCACAACCGGGTTCTTGGCGGTGTGTGCAGTTTCCATATTTACAGTTTGCCGAAGTTTTGAATATTTCGGGGAAGTAGTGACCTATCTCTTCCTCTTCCATATCGAAAGTACCAAAACCTTTGATGCCCGGAGTGTCGATAATGTATCCGTCTCCCGGTACAGGGAACATTTCGGAGAAAGTGGTGGTGTGCATTCCCTTGTTGTGATAAGCTGATATTTCCGCAGTCTTGACTTCCAGCCCCGGAACAAGGGCATTGATAAGGGTCGACTTGCCTACTCCCGAATGTCCGGAGAAGAGGGTTACCCGACCTTTTAATTCCTCGCGTATGGTATCGACTCCTTCACCGGTCAGTGCGGATATTTTAAAACAAGGGTAACCTATTTGGGTATAGAGCGTGATGAGGCTGTCCAGATAATGCAATTCGTCTTCATCATAAGCATCCACTTTGTTGAAAAGAATCTTCACCGGTACCCGATAGGCTTCTGCCGATGCTAAAAAGCGGTCGATAAAAGTGGTTGAAGTTTCGGGATAGTTAACAGTTACCACCAGCATACATTGGTCGAGATTGGCTGCAAGAATATGTGATTGTTTGGAAAGGTTCGATGAACGGCGGATGATGTAATTTTTCCGATCTTCTATCTCACTGATAAAGGCTGTTCCTTCCTGATTGAGTATGATTTGTACACGGTCACCTACGGCAACGGGATTTGTACTCCGTATGCCTTTCAGCCGAAAATTACCTTTGATCTTACATTCAACCAGCTGCCCGTCATCAGTTTTCACCTGATACCAGCTACCTGTATTCTTTATTACTAATCCCTTCATGTTTTATAAGCAGCTAGTTACAAGTTACGGGCTATTAAGAAAACTTTGAGGCCGTTATACACAGATGTGTATGGTAGCCCGTAACTTGTATTTCAATTATACGGTCATAATTTCTTTGTCCTTTTCAGCCAGCATTTCTTCAATTTTGGCAATGTATTTGTCATGAACCTTCTGCAGTTTAGCTTCTGCGTTCTTTTGTTCATCTTCAGCCAAACCGTCTTTTACAGCTTTCTTCAGTGCATCGATGCCGTCGCGCCGTGCGTTACGGATACTGACTTTGGCTGTTTCACCCTCAGCTTTACATTGTTTGGCGAGTTGCTTACGGCGTTCCTCGGTAAGAGGTGGAATACCGATGCGGATAATTTCACCGTTATTCTCCGGCATAATGCCGAGATCGGAGTCTATAATGGCTTTTTCAATAACCCGGAACATGCTTTTATCCCAAGGTTTAATCGTGATGCTGCGTGCATCGGGAGTGGTTACGGCAGCTACGTTGCT
>ENA-OOXY01001511-OOXY01001511.1-human-gut-metagenome-genome-assembly--contig:-NODE-1511-length-15303-cov-1.684942_pt1 | contig 15303 bp, 10 predicted proteins | sample MGYA00241593_ERZ501355 | MGnify/ENA primary metagenome ERZ501355 (study PRJEB25962, sample SAMEA2042739) | human gut metagenome | biome: human gut; feature: human-associated habitat; material: faeces... | reverse complement strand
ACGACCCCTTCATTACGAGTGAAGTGCTCTACCAACTGAGCTATTTCAGCACTGCCTTAATAGTTTACCTTATTTTTCTGTTTAGGTCAAGTATCTTTTAAATATTTTATAACATATTTTTAATTATTTTTCAATTCTATGATTTCCTGCTCGGTAAGTTTCCGGTAATTGCCCTTTTTAAGTTTGCTGTCAAGAATAAGACTTCCCATACTCACCCTTTTCAGATATGTAACTGTCTTGCCGAGTTTTTTCATCATTCTCTTGACCTGGTGAAATTTTCCTTCATGTATTGTCAGATAACATGATGATATATTATTCTGAATATCTGTTTTTAATATTTCCATTTTTGCAGGAATTGTATTTTTCTCTTCACCTATATCAAGACCTTTTTCCACTGCATCCACATCAACATCATCAAGTATTCCTGAAACTTCAACATAGTATGTTTTTTCCACATGATTTTTGGGAGCTAATAATCTGTGAGCCAGCTCTCCGTCATTTGTTATAAGTAAAAGTCCCTCTGTATCTATGTCTAATCTCCCTACAGGAAACAGGTCCTTTTTTTCCGATGAACTTATTATATCCACAACTGTCTTATACTCCCTATCTGTTGTTGCCGATACAAATCCTTTGGGCTTATTCAACATATAATATTCATACTTATTATATTTAATCTGCCTGCCATCTACACTGACTATTGATAATTTCTCATCAATTTTAGTTTCAGGCTTTTTTACCTCATTTCCATCTACAGTTACACTTCCTGTTCTCACTATCTTTTTTACTTCACTTCTTGTCCAGCCAGACATTTCAGAAAGGAACTTGTCTAATCTTATCATATCAGTCTCCTAAATCGGGCTGAACACTCATGTCCAGCCCGGTTCACTTCAAATTCACTCATTGCCGCATAGTTTTGACTGCCGAAGTCAAGCTTGCAATAAATAACAAATCAATGATATGCCATTTTTACAGTCTGTCATAAAGTTCGGCATACTTCTGTGCTGACTGTCCCCATGAAAAGTCTTTAGCCATTCCTCTGTCAATAATCTTATTCCACTCGCGTTTACGGTTAAAATATACATCCTTGGCATAACGGATAGTATTTAACATCTCATGAGCATTATAATTGCAGAATGAAAAACCTGTTCCTGTTCCCTCATATTCATTGTAAGGTTCTACAGTGTCTTTAAGACCACCAGTCTCACGCACGATAGGAACTGTTCCATATCTAAGACTCATCAACTGACTAAGTCCACATGGTTCAAAAAGTGACGGCATCAGAAATGCATCACAAGCCGCATATATCTTATGTGAACGCTCATTTGAATAATAAATATTCGCTGATACTCTGTCATGATACTTCCACTCAAAATGACGGAATAAATGCTCATATTTTTCTTCACCTGTTCCAAGCACGACAAGCTGTGTATCCTCCGCACAGATTTCTTCTATGACATAATCTACAAGATCAAGACCTTTCTGGTCTGTAAGTCTTGAAACTATTCCTATCATAAACTTCTTATCATTTTCCTCAAGTCCAAGCTCTCTCTGTAAAGCCCTCTTATTCTTTATCTTTTCGCGTCTAAATGTTTTTACAGAATAATTTTTGTAAATCAAAGGATCTGTTTCCGGATTATACTCATCATAATCAAGACCATTTACAATACCTACAAGCGAATTTTCTCTCGCACGCATAAGTCCGTCAAGTTTTTCACCGTAAAACGGCATCTTTATCTCCTCTGCATATGAATCACTGACTGTTGTTACCAGATCAGCATAAACAATTCCACCTTTAAGATAATTTGCATCACCATATGCTTCAAGTTTGTCCGATGTAAAAAACGAAGGTTTTATCCCTGTTATATCCTTAACCTTTTGCAAATCCCATACACCCTGAAATTTAAGATTATGTATAGTCATTATTGTCTTAATATTCGTATAGAACGGATTTTCCTGAAACATATCATGAAGATATACAGGAATGAGTCCTGTCTGCCAGTCATGACAATGAATAACATCCGGATGAAAATCAAGACTTGGAAGTGATGACAATGCAGCCTTGCAAAAAAATGCAAACTTCTCAATATCTTCGTGTATATAACCGTATGGTTTTGGTCCTGCAAAATAAAATTCATTATCTATAAAATAAAATGTAATGCCATTATGCTGCAGTTCCATGATTCCAACATACTGTTTACGCCATGCCAGGTCTATGTAAAAATGTGTTTTGTAAACCATCTTGTTTTTCCACTCATCAGGAATACATGCATATTTGGGAATCATAACCCTTACATCGTACTTTTTCTTATCAAAACATTTAGGCAGTGAACCGACTACATCTGCCAATCCTCCCGTCTTGATAAACGGAGTACTCTCCGATGCTACAAATAAAATATTCTTCAATACAACCAACCTCCTTTGCCAATGTTTATATATATTATAAACCAAATCAGCGGCTCTGAAAAGTATTTTATCTGTTAAACTATCATTTTCCTGTTCATTTTATATTCAAGGCGTATTTTATCAGAAATCAATGCGACAAACTCTGAGTTGGTAGGTTTACCTTTGCCCGAACTTACTGTGTATCCAAATAATTCTTCGATTGTATCAACTTTTCCCCTGCTCCATGCCACCTCTATAGCATGTCTTATCGCTCTCTCTACACGGCTTGATGTAGTCTTATGATTTTTTGCTATCGTTGGATATAATCTCTTAGTAATCGCACCAAGCATCTCATCATCATTAACTGACATTATTATTGCATCTCTTAGATACTGATACCCCTTTATATGTGCCGGTACTCCTATCTCATGGATTATATCTGTTACATCTGCTTCAAGATTATATGATTTCTTTAACATGTTTTTTCCATTTTCATATACTGTATTTATCACATGATTTTGTGCACTCTCCTCGTTTACTGCCGTTCTAATTCTCGAAAGTACCATCTGAGTATCAAACGGCTTTAAAATATAATATGCTGCACCAAGTGCAAACGCATTTTCCGTTACGCTTTCCTGACTGACAGCCGAAATAACAATTATCTTTGGAACCGAAGTTATTTTTTTCTTCTCTTTAAGTCTCTCCATAACACCGAGTCCGTCAAGTCTTGGCATTATAAGATCAAGTAAGACGACATCCGGATTATGGATTTCGATTTTTTTAAGTGCCTCCTCACCATCTGCTGCTGTCGCAATCACATCCATATCTGTTTCTTTTGTAATAGCATCCTTAAGTAAATTTACAATTCTACTGTTATCGTCAACTACTAATACTTTGATGTTGTCCATATTTACCTCCAAATTCGACTTTTTGTTTTTCTTCTTCTAGATATTATGCCCTATCACATCATAATTCAACGATAAACACGCTCTACATTTCGACCTTTAAATGCTGTTTTTCTTACACTTTACTATATATCTTCATGTTATTACATAATCTGACAACATCATTCTACTATTTACATCAAATCAATATTTCACGAAAGCATCCTTTCAATGAAAATCCCATATCCCTTTACCGGGTCATTTACAAAAACATGAGTAACAGCACCTATAATCTTTCCATTCTGTATGATTGGTGAACCACTCATCCCCTGCACGATACCGCCCGTTTTATTTAAAAGTCTCTCATCAGTAACTTTTATTACCATATCCTTATTTTCTTTTGAATTTTGATATACACTACACACCTCGACTTCATATTTATCTGTTACTTTGTCTAACTGACATAATATATATGCCTTTCCTTTTTTTATCTCCTGCTTTAATGCAATGGGAAGTGCAGTTTTTTTCTGATATATATAAGCTGTCTCACCGGCTGTTATTTTTCCCTTTATACCTGAATTTGTATTGCTTATGATGCTTCCCAGACGGCATCTGTCAGACAATTCCACGCTTCCTGATATTTGTCCGGGACTTCCTTTTTTGCTCGGTATAACCGTGCTTACATCTGCCTTATATAACCCCCCTGCCGATATATCTACTAAAAGTCCCGTATCTGCATCTGCTATGCCATGACCTAAAGCGGCATACATATTATCCTTAGTAACATATGTTATCGTTCCTATACCCTCTGTATCTTCTCTAAGCCATGTCCCTATCTTAAATTTTCCGTCATCCGCTTCAATACACTTCATCTTTACGAATATATTTTCATTTCCTCTGCGGATTTTCATCCGTATTGAAGCTTTATCTTTGTTTTGCAATATACTTTCTATATCATCTATTGATGAAACTTTCTTTCCATCGACCTGGTATATATAATCACCCGTCTGAAGTATATTTTTTGCCGGACTGTACTCAACACCATCCTTTCCACGCACATTTGCCGTCCCAAGAACCATTACTCCCCTCGCATTTACATAAATGCCTACCGCCCGTCCCGACGGCATTAGTTTTTGTTCTTTGACGACATTAAACTTAATATTCTTATAATGTATAATGCCAAACAGCTTAAGTTCTGCTTTGCAGCTTCCATAACTTTTTCCCGCTGTCACTCTCATCATACCATCCGTTCCCGGATTGCTCATAACTTTTATGCAGGTATTTGAAGTATTTTCACATTTAACCGGAAGATTAAAATCAAATGATTGCTCAGAATTTGCAACTATGTTTATATCTGTAGGTATTTTACGGTCAAGATACCAAATATAGTATAATACCGATACAACTATATCCAATACCAGTGCCCCGATAAGAAACAACTGATAATACTTCTTTTTCTGCATCTTTATATCCTCCAACAAAAAGTATATTTCCAATTTTTGTTTTTGAAAATATACAATATTTATATTTGATATAATCCGCAAAATACAAAAAAGTATTCAAAAATATTAAAACTGTTCATTAACATAAAACTGTCCAAAATATTTTCTCGTCTTAAAATGCTGTTATTAAAATATATTTTCTTTCTAAAACTCTTTATGCCGGGCGACTTACTTTTTTATAATTTATTTTTTCAATATCTGCAAGCTGTTTCATCTCTCTTGCACTCTCAAGTACGGCATCGGTAATCTTTGCTCCTCCGAGTATTCTTGCTATCTCCTCTACTATCTCATCACCCTCTAACTGCCTTATGACTGTACTCGTCTTATTTAATGAATTATTTTTTTCAATAAGATAGTTATGATCTGCCATTGCAGCTATCTGTGCAAGGTGTGATATACATATAACCTGATGTGAATGACCTATAAATGCCATCTTTTCAGCTACTTTCTGTGCTGTGCGTCCACTGATACCAACATCTATCTCATCAAATATTAATGTACCTATCGAATCATGTTCGGCTAGAACGGCTTTTATTGCAAGCATGATTCTTGAAAGTTCGCCACCTGATGCAGCCTGACCGATTGGTTTTAAATCTTCACCAGGATTTGTGGAAATCATAAATTCAACTTCATCTTTTCCTTTTGAATTAAACTCATCAAGTTCTCTGACTGCTATTTCAAATTTTACCTGCAGGAAATTTAAGTCTATAAGTGCGTCGGTTATCCTCTTTTCAAGTTCGGCAGAACACTTTTTTCTAATTTTTGAAATACTCTCTCCGAGTTTCTCCAGCTTAATTTTATATATCTCTATCTTCTTTTCGAGATTTGCCCTATATTCTTCGTATGCTTCATATTTTTCAAGTTTATTTTCAAGGTCTTTTGCATAATTTTCAACCAGTTCAGTTGTCGCACCATATTTTGATTTAATTGTCCTGACAAGATCAAGTCTCGTTTCAACTTCTGCAAACTCCTCACCATTTTCATCCATATCAGACGCATATTCCTGCAAATCCCTGTTAAAATCCATGATAAGCTCATCAATATCTGCTATCTGTCTCGCCAGCTCCTTAAGTCTTTCATCATAACCGCTTATCTTTGCTAATATATGGGAACTTCTTCCAAGCATCTGTGACACGCTCTGACTGTCACCGTAAGAATCTTCTACAAGTGAATACACCTCATTTATACCACTCTTTATCTCATTTGCATTTGAAAGATAACGGTATCTCTCCTGAAGCTTTTCCTCCTCACCCTTTACTAAATGTGCCTGTTCTATCTGCTCCAGCTCATACCGTATAAATGATACTTCTCTAAGTCTTTCTTCCTCTGACATTTCTTTTTCTGAATACTTGACAAGCATATCCTTATACTGTCTATACATTTCTGAAAACTCCATGTCTCTCCCACACATTTTTTCTGCCGCATATCTGTCAACAATCTCCATATGTTTATTCTTATACAGTAATGACTGCTGCTCATTCTGGCCATGAATATCTATAAGTATATCGGCAATACTTTTAAGCATAGAAACACTTACCGTCTCACCATTGACCCTGTTTATAGTGCGGCACTTAGTTATCTTTCTAGATATTACTACGACATCCTCCTCTAATGTAATCCCCAGCTTTTCAAGACTGTTTATCTGTTCACTGTCCTCAGCTAAAAATGTAAGTTCCACGAGTGCAAACTCCGTACCTGTCCTGATAATATCCTTTGAAACTTTTCCACCAAGTGCAATATTTATAGAACCGATAATGATGGACTTACCGGCACCGGTCTCTCCTGTAAGAACATTAAGTCCCTCGGAAAATTCAACTTCGATCTCATCAATAATCGCAAGATTTTTCACATGAAGATTAAGTAACATGGATACTCCCCCTTTATATTGTACTGAACATATTTTCGCTCTTGTTATATGGATAATATCACACTGAACACCCGTTTGTCAAGAACATATTTTCGTTTTAATTCATAACAATTCACCCCCCCAAAAAAAATTGACAATACAGTGAATAAACTCAACTATTGTCAATTTTTTTCCGCTGAACTGTTGCACACAAAAAGAAAAGTACCACACAAAACTATAAGTTTTATATGATACTTTCCCTTAAATCATATATTAGATATTAATGCGTAATACTTTATTCTTACATCATATCTTATCGTTTATTGTTGTTTACTGAAGAAACATTTATCTGGCATCCTACCTTGCATCCGTTTACATATGCATATATATATGCCGTTCCCGTTCCTTTCGCAACAACCTTACCATTTGTTACTACCGCAACTCGTGTATTTGATGAATACCATGTAACTGTATCTGATGTACCATGAACTATCAATGTCTCAGTATCATACTGTCTGAGATTGAGAACTGACTTGTTCATCGCAACTACATTTACATTTACCGTAGATGTTACACCACTTGTCGCAAGTATTGTGATAGTCGCATTACCTGTTCCTACCGCTGTTATATTACCCTTGCTGTCCACTGTTGCAACTCTCTTATTATCACTTGAGAACTTAATACTATCTGAAGTATCAGATGGAAGCACTGAGTATGACAGCTTCATCTTATCTCCACGCTTCATCGTTACATCCTGCTGTGCAATAACAATACTTGTAACCGGTACAGGCTCAACTACCTTAACAAAACATCTTGCTTTCTTATTGCTTCCATCCGTAGTAGTTGCAGTTATATACGCATCTCCCTCTGCAATACCCCAGATTTTTCCTGAACTGTTTACCTGAACAATCTTGTTATCTGAACTTGTCCACTTAACACCCTTAACAGATGCAGATGCAGGTTTCAATATAGCATGGAGCTTTTTGCTTCTTCCCACATAACATACTGTATAATTTGTATTAAGTCGGATACTTGATACACGCCTTATTACTCTTACTTTACAAGAAGCTTTTGCATGAATTGCATCTTTAGTCATTACGGTCACTCTTGCAACTCCGACACGCTTTGCTGTTATCTTACCGCTGCTTGATACTTTTAATACACGCGAATTTGAACTTTTCCATTTTACACCCGGAAGCTTGCCTGCATTAGATTTAACAGTAGCTTTAAGTTTGTATGACTGATTCAATCCTATACGGATATTACTCTTGTTGAGTTTTACCGTTGTATGAAGTTTTCTTACCTTAACCTTACATTTTGCTGACTGTCTATATTTTGTAAGTGTGCATGTAATAGTACATGTTCCTATCTTTTTAGCCTTAACCTTTCCGGAAGAACTTACTGTCGCAATACTTGTATTTGATGATTTCCATGTTGCAGTTTTGTTTGCTGATGTTGGTTTTATAACCTTTTTTGGAGTAAAACTGTGCCCCAATGCAAGCTCTCTTGTAGAAGGTGACAATTTAAAATCAACTGCCTTTTCTACATGAACTGCTACAGTAGCATTAAAACCTCCATCTTCTGCAGTACACTGAACAATGGCATCTCCAGGTCCGACACCTGTTACAACTCCCTTTGAATCAACAGTAACAACCGTCTCATCAAGAGACTGGTAAATTACATTCTGGTTTGTTGTATCTTCCGGAGTAAACTGAGGTTTTATCGTAAATTTCTTTCCACATACGATATTTTGTGTAACCGGTGTAACTTCAAATCCCGTTGCTGAAACAGGTGCTTTCTCAACCGTTACGATACAGGTTCCCGTCCATACACGGTTATCATTTGTCGTATCTTTATATGTAGCAGTTATTACGGCTGTTCCTTCCTCGACACCAGTCACGACACCATTGGCATCTACTGTTGCTTTTGTCTCATCTGAAGTTGTCCATGTAACATCTCTGTCTGTAACATTTTCAGGTGTAAACACAGGTGTAAGCTGCAATGTCTTTCCAATATAAACAGTATCCTCATTTGGCACTATCGCAAAATCCGTTGCCGATACCTGCGAAGAAGTTACATAGACCATACAGGTTATGGCACCCTCCTGACCTAAATCCTCGGCAACACAGCTAAGCATTGCAACACCTTCTTTGACACCTGTTATAACACCTTCTTTTGACACGGTAAATATTGTCGTGTCTGATGATGAAAATGTAACATTACTGTTTATATTCTCACTTGGCGTAAACTGAACATCTACAGTTTTCGACGAGCCAACTGAAATATACTCAGCCTTTGATCCAAACGCAATAGAAGTAAGCCTGTTTCTTACATTTACTACTATCGTTGCCGATGCTGTCGTGTGATTGTCATCTGACTGTGGGAGAACTGCTGTTGCTTTAATCGAAGTAGTTCCCGGACCTACTGCCGTAATCACTCCTTTATCATTCACTGTAGCTACTTTAGTGTCATCTGAGGTCCATGTCATTCTTGTATCAGATGCGTCTTCAGGTTGATATGATGCAGTTACCGCATATGTATCACCTTTTATCATATTAAGACTTGATACATCGGTTGTTATCTCTGTCATTGGTCGTGACTGGATGATAAGATGACAGGTTGCATACATATTAGCACTCTGCACCCTGATATACACATCCCCTTCTCGTTTCATAGAAACCTTTCCCGATGAATCTATCTCAGCAATATCTGTAGGATTCACATCTGAAAGTGATGTTCCCTCTACACTCCACTTAAAGTCTGTCTCTTTCTCTGTTGTGTCTGATGGGCCAAAAATAGCTTTCATAAATACATATTTTTCTGCAAGTGTAGTCGTATATGTGTCATACTGGACAACTTCTTTTGTTTCCTGATCGACAACACCTACCGCAAGCTCCGTAACAGGCTGCGTTACGGTTATCTCACAAGTCGCATAAACATTATTGTCAGGATTAAGTGCTGTAATCACTGTTTTTCCCGCTTTAAGTGCAGTAAACATTGCTGATGGATTAGTCGTACCTGATATCTGTTCAATAGTACCTACTGACGGATCAGAAGAAAGCCATATAAGATTTCTTTTCTCTGTCAAATCTGTTGCTATAATGCTCTGCTGTCCCTGCTCTATAGTCAGAGTGTCAGGAATCATATGGAATTCTTCAACACTCTTTCTTACTGTTACATTACACTTTGTGGTAAGCGTAACACCGTCAGGACTCGTCCACGAAAGCGTTACCAGCACCGGTGTATTTGCCGGAGTTTCTTTTTTGGCTACTATCGTTGCATACTGCCCGTTAGGTTTAACCGTGATATATTCATTTGAATCATCCGAAGGTTCCCATTTAAACTGACTTGTTTCTGTTGTGACATCTTCGCCAAAAGTACCATATAACTGCTCACTTGCACCTATCGCCATATCAATGCTTGATACATTCATTGAAAATGTCTGCATTACAGTTATATTTACTTTTACTGTTTGTAATGTATCATATTCCGGAATATTTGTATTTGCTGACTGCTGTGGATATTTTGTCACTGTCAATGTTGCTTTTCCTGTCGACTTTGTCGTAATATTCCACGATGCATTATCAAAGTCAATTATCTTACTGCCATCTATTCCTGCCGAAACATCTGTATATATTTCACCTTTAAAGTTTTCCGTCAATCCTTTTAATGAAATATTAAATGCATCTGTCAAATCATAATGACCACCAATATTTATGGTTACATTTTTTTCTTCATAATTTGTCTTGACCTGTACTCCACCTGCTATATTTACAGGATCACAGTGATATTTTTTTCCTGTTGAAACTTCAAGGTTTTCAAATCCCGGATAAGTATCAGCTACAAAGAACTGTACGACATATGTTTCTGCCTTTGCCTTGAGCTGATATTTTTTAAGTGCAGGATACCATACAAGCTCAGCATCATCCTTATCCTCTGAACCAGTATTTCCTAAAGAATCCTTTATTAAAACTTTTTTACCTGTATTGCCACCTACTTCCTTTGAAATAACCCAGATAAGTTTCTGGCTTATAGATTCATTCGGATTACTGTCAAACTTTGCCTGACAGTCAAGGTAATCGCCTGTTTTTACAACAAGTGACTGCGTATAAACATCTGAGTTTACTATCTTTCCGTTTCCGGTACCTGTACCATCCCCTGATTGATATATGACCTCAGGTCTTACATATACCCATATCTCATCTGTATCAGACTTAGTCATATCAGTATCCTGATATGTGACCGTCAGCTTTGCTTTACCCGGACCTGTTGCCACTATACCATTACTATCAATCTTAACAACATCCTTATTACTGGTATTCCAGCTTCCTTTTGTAGCATCACCGAACATAAGATTAAGTTTCTGACTCTGCGAACTATCGGTAGCATCCGTACCAAATTCAAGCTTTGTTTCCGTTTTTCCGTGATAATCCATGATGATTGCTTTACGCTCATCGGTATCAAAGATCTTGTTCATCTCTACACCAGTAGATTTTACGAGATACTCGTTCACGGAGAACATTATGTTTATTGTAAATGTAAATGTTTTTGAAACATTTGTTCCATTTATATTCTCAGTAATTGTAAGCGTCAGACCGACCGTACCATATTGAACTGCCTGAGTGTAAAGTGTACTGTTGATTCCGGTAGTCGTCACTTCAGCACCATAATTTCCCGGAGTAGCACTAATCTTTAATTTGGTTGCATCCAAACTCTGCCATGTGTATTTCGTATTGCTATCCTGTGCTCCCGATGCACTTAACTGATCCTGTTTTCTACGCATGGTGTATTCCTGACCTGATGTCATCTGTCTGCCGGTACTGTCAAGAACAACATAATCACGGTCGTCATCTGCCGCCCTTGATGTAAAATGTGCTTTTGCCGCAAAGCCAACCACAAAAACGAACATAAGCATAACTGTCATTCCCGCCATGGTCTTCCATTTTTTCTTAATCTTATCCTTTAATCGATTCATAGTTCCTCCCCTGACTCAATCCGTCTTTTTATTTCTATCGGCATAAAAAGCACAAATTATTACATTCGGAAAGTGAAACATCCTGCATAAACTTTATGATTATGCACTATGTTTACTCATCCCAGTTATGAAAAACATCCTGTACATCGTCGTCTTCATCAAGAAGATCAAGTGTACGATTAAGCTGTCTTATATCATTTTCATCCGTCAATGTGACATAATTTTGTGGAATCATCGTAACTTCAGCACTTGCCATAGGATAATTTTCTTTTTCAAGAACCTCTCTTACTGCTGAAAAATCCTCTGGTGCCGTGATTATCTCATATGCTTCTTCCTCGTCTGAGAAGTCCTCAGCACCCGCATCAAGTGCAAGCATCATAAGCTCATCTGCATCCATGCTGCACTCTTCCTTGTCAATGATAATCTGACCCTTCTCATCAAACATATACGATACACAGCCCTGCGTTCCTACACTTCCGCTTCCCTTTGTAAAAGCATTACGAACATTACTTGCAGTTCTGTTCTTATTGTCTGTAAGAGCCTTAACTATGATAGCGATACCACTCGGACCATATCCTTCATATGTAACTTCCTCGTAATTTACTCCGTCACCGTCTCCTGCTGCCTTTTTGATACCTCTGTCAATAGTATCATTTGGCATATTGTTTGCTTTAGCTTTTGCAATAACATCACGAAGCTTGCTGTTATTTTCAGGATCTGGACCGCCATCTTTAACTGCTACTGCAATCTCTCGACCGATAATAGTAAATATCTTACCTTTTTTAGCGTCGTTTTTCTCCTTTTTATGTTTAATGTTTGCGAATTTTGAATGTCCTGACATTTCTCTATTTTCCTTTCTTTAATAACATAATATGATAATTTCCCACCATAACTAATTTATTTTAGCATTTTTCCTGCACTCTTGCAACCTTTGGCTATTTTTCTTCTTTTAACAGCCTGTCTATCTTTGTCATGACTACAGGCACTTCACCCACGGAATGAACGGCACACATGACCGTATCGTCTCCTGCTATTGTTCCAACAACACCGGGCACTTCCAAATTGTCTATTGCCGCCGCTATCGCCATTGCCATGCCTGAAATTGTTTTTATGACAAGTATGTTTTCAGCCTGATCCATCCACAAAAAACCGTCTTGCAATACCCTTACATACTTATTGTAAAGATTTGTCTCCTTCTCCTGGAGAAGTGTGTATTTCTGATGAACACCGTCAACAGACACCTTTGTAAGTTTTAACTCCCTTATGTCTCTTGAAATCGTCGCCTGCGTCACTGTAAAGCCCTCCTGTTCAAGCCTTTCTCCCAGTTCCTCCTGCGTTTCTATCTGATATTTGCCTATCAATTCTATTATCTTTGATCTTCTTTCAAGCTTCATATTCTCCCCCCTGATATTTTTTAGGATTAACCCTGTAAAAAAAATAAACTAATTATTACAATTCACCGTTTAACTTTTCTCTCATCCTCTCGTAGAAGCCTATATCTGATAATTTTATCAGCTTCGTTGTCGCATGAGGAACTTCGAGTACAAGCCTGTCACCTGTTGAAAGTTCTCCTATCGTTCTCCCGTCAGCAGTTACCATTGCAAGGTCGGCACCTACATCCTTTGTCTGACCTATCTCTAATGTTATATTTTCCGCAGCATCGACAACAAGACTTCTTTTATTTAGGGAATGGGCACATATCGGAGTTACGACCATCGCCTTTAAATTCGGTACCATAACAGGTCCTCCTGCCGAAAGATTGTAGCCTGTCGAACCTGTCGGTGTCGATATTATAAGACCATCTGCACGGTACACATCTGCAAGCTCATTTTCAAGATAAACTTTTACCGTTATAAGCCTGCCGCTGCCCCTTTTGCTTACCACTATATCATTTAACGCATAACATGACGAACGGCTGTCCGGCTGTTTAAAGTATGATATTTCCTTTAGCATCATCCGTGACTCTATCGTATAATCACCCTCAATAAGCTTGTCAAGTGCATCAAATACATCTTTATACTCAACCTCTGTGAGGAAACCGAGATTTCCGGTGTTTACTCCTATTATAGGAAGCTCCGTGTGCACAAGGTCTATCGCCGCCTGTATCATCGTTCCGTCACCGCCGAGTACAATAGCACATTCCGTCTTGTCGTCTATATGTCTTATATCAGTAAAATGTCTTATTCCTGCCGACTGTGTCAGCTTGTTTTCAAGTATCGTGCATACACAGGCTTTACTTTCAAGATATTTTTTTATATCAGATGCCTTCTCATAATTATCCTTTTTATCACTGTTAGTTATAATACAAAAAAATGTCATTTTTTTGCTCATTAGAGACTCTCCTTTGCAGTCGTCATACTTTTTATAAATTTATATATCTAATTTCAGATGTGCCTGCTCTACCGTTTCCTGTGCAAGCTTCTCATATTTTTCACTAAATATTTCCTCTGCCTTGCTTTTTTCTTCCCCGGTAATATCACATACATTGTCAGTTCTGTTCGTATCCTTTTCTATGTAGAGAAGATATTCTATATTTCCCTCAGGTCCTTTTATAGGTGAAAAGCTAAGTTCAAGTACCTTAAAGCCTATTGCCATAGCGTATATCATGACATTTTGTACTACTTCAAGATGTACTTTTTTATCTCTCACCACACCTTTTTTTCCAACCTTATCCTTTCCGGCTTCAAACTGAGGTTTGATAAGACATACTACTCTGCCGTTATCCGCCAGCAGATTTCTCACCGGAACAAGAACTTTTGTCAGCGAGATAAAAGCTACATCTATTGAAGAAAATCCTATATTATCAGGCACGTCCTCATGTGTTACATATCTGATGTTAGTCTTTTCCATTGACACTACTCTCTCGTCCTGCCTCAATTTCCACGCAAGCTGGTTTGTTCCAACATCTATCGCATACACTTTTGCGGCTCCGTTCTGAAGCATACAGTCTGTAAAACCACCTGTCGATGAACCTACATCCATGCATACCCTGTCTGCAAGCGGCACCTGCCAAAGTTCCATTGCTTTTTCCAATTTGTAACCGCCCCTGCTGACATATTTCATCGGAGTTCCTTTTACTTCAATCTCCACATTCTCATCAAATGTACTTCCTGCCTTATCTTCCCTCTGTTCTTTTACAAACACATTTCCTGTCATTATTATCGCTTTCGCCTTTTCTCTCGATTCCGCAAAACCTCTCTTTACGAGAAGTACATCAAGTCTTTCTTTTTTCTTATGCTCTTTCATGCTGCCTCCAATTAATCATTTACCATTCAAACCTGCTGTATAAATAGTGTGTTGCATCATTGATACAATGCACCTGTAAAATCCATTATTTTTTCTGCTATGCCCTCTGCATCTATCTTATATTTCTTCTTTAACATCTCAACACTTCCGTGCTCGATAAATTTATCCGGCAGTGCTATGTTTCTTATAAATGGCATCTGCGGTGCATTTTCCTGATACCAATGAGAAACACTCTCTCCAAAGCCGCCTGTGAGGATTCCCTCCTCCATCGTTATTATATAGCGGTGGTTTCTGCCTATATCAGAAAGCATTTCTTCATCAAGTGGTTTTACAAATCTTGCATTTACTATAGTCACATCAATGCCATGCTGCAAAAGTATTTTTCTAACTTTTACAGCAGTTTCTACCATACTTCCAACAGCAAGCAGTGCAATATCAGCACCGTCAGTTATTTTTTCACTCTTTCCG
>ENA-OOXY01001507-OOXY01001507.1-human-gut-metagenome-genome-assembly--contig:-NODE-1507-length-15327-cov-2.231011_pt1 | contig 15327 bp, 9 predicted proteins | sample MGYA00241593_ERZ501355 | MGnify/ENA primary metagenome ERZ501355 (study PRJEB25962, sample SAMEA2042739) | human gut metagenome | biome: human gut; feature: human-associated habitat; material: faeces... | reverse complement strand
GTGTTCGAAATATTTAGCCAGGATCCACCGACCGTCGGGAGACCATTGATACCATTGGTCGCCGTCTTGATAGGAATAGTTGTATTTAGCCGGAAGTACCGTTCTCGATTTTTTGCTTTTCAGATTGATTACCTTGATTTCGGTCCGGTTTTCGAGGTAAGCGATTTCTTTACCATCCGGAGAGAAAGAGGGTTGGAAACAAGCATTAGTACCCTTGGTGATCTGCTCTTCTTCGATTTCTTTGGCATAAGCGAAAGATTTATCGTCTTTGTCTTTGATCCGGGCGACATAGATATTCCAGTGACCGTTCCGTTCACCGGCATATACCAAAGAACGGCCGTCCGGTGAAAATTCGACTGAACGTTCCTGAGTGGCCGTATTGGTGATTCTTTTCGTCGTACCGTATTCGGCGTTAGCTACATATACATCTCCGCGAACAATGAAAGCGAATTCTTTGCCGTCGGGTGACAGAGCCATCTCGGAAGCTCCCCGGTTCCAATTCATTTTAGCAATAGGGGATTCGGTATTGTCGGCGATGATATCAACCGCTAATTTTTTCGGTTGTTTTCCGGGTTGCAGGGTGTAGATCTCTCCGTTGAAAAAGTAACACAACAAGCCGTCTTCAGAGCTGCTCAGGAAGCGGACCGGATGTTTGCTGTGTTTGGTGATTTGTTTGATGTCCGAAGGATTTTTCAGGGACATTTTGCATACATTGAAATCCCCGAAACGTTCACTCAGGAAATAGATGTTTTCGTCGTTATCGGCGAATACCGGGTTGCGGTCTTCCACCTGTTTGTTCGTTAGGTTGGTAAATTCCCCGCTTTTCAAGTCGTGAATCCAGATATCCCGGCATACGGAAGATTTGTGGTGTTTCCGCCAGTTGTCTTCATATCCTTTATAATCGTGATAAATGATTTTATCGCCTTTTTTGTTGAAATTGATGTCGAAGGCGTCGAACGTCAGAAATTGTTCCGGCCGTCCTCCATCGACACTGATCTTGTACACCTGCCCTCCACTGGGGAATTGGCCGTATTCTGCATCGGGCATGACATTGGAACGATAGAGGATTTCTTTACCGTCGGGAGTGAAACATACGGGGATTTCGCTGCCTGAATAATAGGTCAGGCGGGTAGGGGTGCCGCCGCTTACCGGAACGGTATATAGGTTCAATCCTTCGTCCCGGGCAGAAGTGAAAGCGATGGTTTTGCCGTCCGGTGACCAAACAGGCCGGCTGTCATAAGCCGGATGGGTGGTCAGCTGGGTAGCTCTACCACCTTCACTGCTTACCAGAAAGATGTCTCCTTTGTAACAGAATGCGATGGTTTTTCCGTCGGGAGAAATCGCCGGATAACGCATCCATAGCGGATTTTCCTGAGCTGACAGCCCGGAAAAAACAAGGGCTAGAAACCCTGTACAGATAATTTTGATCAGGTTCATGTTTTGCTATAATTGATGTTAAATTTATATCCACCCTCATTTGAAATCACCCGAAATCGAACGACCTCGGTATAAAACGGTGTTAAAAGTAGTGATTTTAACTGTAAAGCGAAATCGGTTGCAGAAGTTTAACGAAAAATTTGGATTTGGACTTGTATAAACAAACGGGGCTGTTATAGAATGAATGGTATTCTCCAAACAGCCCCGGAAAACGATATGCTTTAATTTACAATCTTTTCTTTCTTTTTTATAATTTCCGGTTACGGATGTCGCGCAACATATCGGTATAGTTTTTCAGCAAACCCGGTTGTTTCACTTTTAATTCTTCTTGCTGTAATTTTTGAGATTCAAGCAAAATCTGCTCTGCCCGTTTGAAATTCCCCAAACGATAGCTCATACTGGCTGCTCCGAAAGGAATCTTTTGATGATAGGGTTGCATGGCATTAGCATAATCAACCCAGGATTGACATAGTTTCACCGTTTTCTTATCAGAAGGGGATACTCTCCAAAAATAATCGGTGATGCCTAAAATCGTTCCGGCACACATATAGTACATTTCCATAAATTGGTTACATGGTAATTTGCCGACCAGATATTCTACATTTTCAAATACCATATTTTTTAAATATACATACCTGGGATTGGCATGCAGAGAATCGATAGGATAGGTCTTCATTAAATTTTCCATATAGGATACCGCTAATTCTTTTATGCGTGCATCATCCGATTTGCTGCGGACCAGGAAACACAACTCCAGGTACTCCGGCGTTGCCCAGAAAATACCCCGGTCGCGGATCAAGTAAGCGTCACCGTCCAGTAAATGGCCTTTATAAGCATTGAAACGTTTTTTCAACTTCATCAACTCATCGAACCTGCTCCGGTCCCCTTTCATGATACTTTCGTCAAACCGGTCAGACAGAAAAGCCTGGAACGGAAACACGATAGCATGGCTGAACTCTCCGTCAGTCCTGCCACACTTGATGATGGCATCGATAAAACGTTCGCACAAGGCTTTGTCATATAGGGACAGTTTCCACATATAGGGATTTTTCAAATCCACGAGTTCTTCATCCGTCATGGCTTTCAGCATGGCGTTGATGGCAAAAGGTTTTTCACCAACCGGTGCCGCGTCGTAATAAAGGCTGATGGTTTCCCTATCGGCTTTACCGGCTTCGATGGTCTTTTTCATGGCCTCCATACCTCCATATTTGGCGGTTAAATTCACCATTTTACCTTCTTGAACAAACTCATGTACATTTTTAGCTCCTGTAAATGTCCTGAGTACTTCACCTTTTCCATTGATATAGTAAAAAGTAGGATAACCTGTTGCCGGATAAGTTTTTACAAATGCAGGACCTTCACCTTTCTCTGCATCTACCTGAAAATTGATAAAATGTTCATTATAATAAGCACCGAATTCAGCATTCGGGAAAACCGTCTTCGCCACATTCTTACAGGGACCGCACCAACTGGTGTAAATATCTACAAAGATGATTTTATTTTCCCGATTCGCTTTTTCAAGCACTTCTTTCCATGTACCCTTCTCAAAGATAACCCCTTGAGCATTCAGGCCCACAAAATAAAACAGGGCCGCTACCAATAATAATGTTTTTTTCATAAATAATTTGTTTTTATAATTTTATTCTTTTCCAGTCAATGCAAAGTCAGACTGCCACATGCTACGGCCGGCACAATTCTTCAACACCCAATACATCCGCAATGCTTGGTCCTTGGAAACCGATCTATGCGTTCCAGTCGGATCGTCCATGATATTTTCGGACAAAAAACGGTAGGAACCAACCTCTTTACTCCAGGAAGAATTTGTCCCTAACGAACCGTTGTTATTTACTATTCCATAAGCAAATGTATCGTTGCACTGGTCGTTTACATTGCTATTGTTTATTTTCCAAGTATCTAATAATCCCAAATAGTTACCGATACAAGTCACTAATTCGCGTTCGGCTGTAGCATCAATGCTCCGTTGGAAATACTGGAATGTGCTCATTCTAAAAAGGATACCGATTTGTTCCACTTTAGGTACCCATGTCGATGGCACCGGAGGTAATGATAAACCCGGTAAGGTTTCACTACCCAATCTGTATTTGGGCACGCATAATTTAGTAATGCTATTCCAGAATTTCGGGTATTTTGTTTCTGACATCAGCCAGATATTCAAGTATTTTTCATGCGGCCAGATGGCATTGTTCTGGCTTAAAAAGCGATGATATTTATCCGGCGGTGTACCTTCCGTAACCTCTTCTACCGTTACCCGGTTAATTCCAGGTTCATCCATCAGCTCTCCGGCAGGATTATATTGTGCCAACACAAATTGAATGCCTGTATTTACTCCGGCAGCGTTGCGGGTGGCTTTGCCCGAGAAAATATTATTCAACCGTTCCATAGTTTCTGCAATTCTTGCTGCCGATAAATTGCCGTAAGTGAGTACTTCTTCCTCGCTTACCACTACATGAAAAACAACAGGAATGGTAAATTCCTCGTACAAGGGTACCTGCAAGGGCTCCTTCATTGTAATGCTGACGGTATCGGATATTAAACCGGTTCCTTTCAAGCGGCAGAACACTTGAAAGACAGATTCGTTCAATGCCTGGTCAGCTGTGGAAAAATAACGCGGTAATTTCCTGCCTTCTACCGTTTCCCACTCAAACATATCATCGTTCAGTTTTTCGTTCCGGTACTCAATTCCGGCTTCATTGAAAACCACCGGACATAAATCAACCTGGGCATAGCCGTCTGTAAGCAACTGATAGTGATTCGGACGAAGTACTATTTTAGAACATCCGCCACATCAATATATCCATTCTCCATAAATTTATACTCACTGGGAGAACATCCGGCCACTCCCAGGAATAACATCCAAAATATCAAATAATTTATTTTCATATCCATCTTAGTATTAAATTAAAAGATAACATTTTCCCATCCCGGAGTTTGTTCGATATTCTCATTGACAGCGATTTCTTCCAACGGAATCGGTAAACAGTATCTGAAATCATTGGATTTCAGCACATGATTCTGTCCATTTATTTTCCTTTCTACAGTAATTCCCATACGCTTCATATCTAACCACAAAACATCATTCTCCTGATAGAATTCCAGTTTTCTTTCTTTAAGCAATTCCTGCCAAAAATCCGATTCCGTATAAGAACCTTCCACATCCAAATACCGTCCTGCCTTAAAATCATTCAATACCACTTTTGCCTCACTTTCCCTTCCTAAACGATACAAAGCTTCTGCTTTCAACAGATACATATCCGCTGTTCTGAAAGGCATAATACAACCACCGGAAATCGGCTTCCCGTTGGTACCCCACAGATTGTATTTGTTGTTTAAAATGACTCCGTCCGCCTCCTTAAACCAGGCTTCTTTGCGAATATCATCGTCCTTATACCGGGCATACCACGTTGCATCTGCAATTCCGTCTGCAACCGACCTTAGCTCCTCTCCCTGGGTATATGCATTTTTAAAGTCGATCATTTGACTATTAGAACCGTCGATAATCCGAAGCGTGAATTCTCTTGAAGACAGCGTTTGTAAACCGGTTTCAGGACTACAATCGAATATGGCCTTAAAAGCCTCAACATCTCTGCCGTTGAAAGATTTTCTTTCTAATACCGAAGAAGTATATTTTTCTACTTTTTCCCAATCTCCATCTTCCCTGGCTGCCGATAAAGCCTTGAAAGAATATACATCAGCTAACAGGGAATGAATGAAATTCTTGTCATAAGCCAAATTCCAACTCTTTTTCGGCGTTTTTTCCAGCAGAGCGAGTGCCTCTTCGCAATCGGTGATAATCCGACGGTAAACTGTAGTTTGGGTTTCCCGTTCAGGTTGGGCAGTACCGACATTTTCATAAGGTTTCAAGTAAATAGGGATACCATATTCATCACCATCCATCGGTGCATAGAATTGTAACAACTTATAATAAGCATATGCTCTCCACACCAAAGCTTCTCCTTTCACATAATTACGGGTTTCGGGATCACCCTCAATTTCTTCGGAAAGTCCGTTTATAATCAAATTAATAGGGCCCAAAAAAGTATAGTTCTTTTCCCATATAAAATTTCTGGGGCGCAACCAAGAATAAGCCTGTACGGCTATTTCTGTCAATTCGCCTCGTTTGCTGTCAAAATATGTTTCGTTAGTCATGTCGTATTTCGATTCTCCTGTATAAAAGGCACACATGTTGCTCATATCAAATTCCGGCAAATAAAATTCACCCAGCACTTTCTCGTAAGCTGGATTCGGTTTTTTAATAAATTGGACATAACTGGCCAGGATGTCCCGATAATCCTCAACCGACTGTACCACTTTGATATTTCTGGGCTTCACATTCAAAAAATTCTGACATCCTGCCAACAAGAGGAGAATCAGGAATAGAATACAGCGATTATAATTTTTCATACGATATCTGTTTTTCAATTAATAACTACTAAAAACCGACTGATAACTTCAGGTTGAATTCACGGGACACCGGATAAGTAAAGGCGCCACCGCTACCGACATCCAATCCCTTGTATTTTGTAAATGTCAGCAAATTGCGGGCATTAAACGATAAGGTCATATTGGTCAGACGCATCTGTTTAACCAGACTTGACGGCAACCGATAGCTCAATGATAAATTGGACAGACGGAGATAATCTCCCTTTTCATAATCGTCACTGGTTACCATGCCCGACCAATAGTCTTCCGTGGTCACAAAACGTGATATGTTTGTCCGGTCACCAGCTCCTTGCCAGAATTCCAGATATTTGCGTTCCCGGTTGGTTCCTGAGACAATAATGTCATTCGTAACACCAGACTTGTAACTCTTTTTCCCCGGAGCATTTTTCAAATCACTGAATGATTCGATGATATGTCCTGTTTTAAAAGTCCACTGAGTAGTGAATTCCAGGTTTTTGTATTTGAAGAAAGTATTAAATCCACCTACAAATAACGGATTTGTACGTCCCAGATATTGCATGGAAGGATTAAAATAATCTGTTTGCATCCTGTTCAGATCTTTGATAAATGGGAGTGCGTCCGGAATCTGGTCAAAAGAAGTCACGACACCTCCATTAATAAACTGGCCTTTGGCATAAAGATCTTCCCAACCATCCAAAAACTTTGCAAAAGCGCGTTTACCGTCTTCCGTCAGTTGGAACATGGGATTGCCGCTATTCGGATCGACACCGGCAGATTTCCATCCGTAAACAGAACCGGTTTCCTTTCCGGTAACATTAACAACTCCCCCTCTGTTATTGGAACGGCTAATCGCCTCCTCATAACTGTTATAGGTGTAAAGGGAGCGTTTTATGATATTTTTGTTCCGGGCAACATTAGCAGATGTTGAAAAGGTGATATCCGATGTCTGAATCCAGCGAATATTTAAAAATAATTCCAAACCTTTATTAGTGACAACTCCGCCGTTGGATTTTACGTTTCTTCTACCTGTAGATAAGGGGACAGTCAAATATTCCAGTACATCATCCGTGCGGTTATTGTAATAATCCGCTGTAAAATTAATCCTCCCTTTAAAGAAGGATAGATCCACACCTACATTCCGGTCCATTTTTTTCTCCCATTTTACAGAAGGGTTGGGGAATGAGAAGTTTGATACATAATGATTCCCTTCATAAATGCCACTGCTGAATTCAATTGTAGAGAACGGATAAGCGGTACGGTCGATGTTGCCGGTGTACCCGTAAGAACCACGGAGTGAAAATTCCGTCAGAATATTATTTTCAAAAAACTTCTCTTTATGCAGGTTATAACGTCCTCCGATAGACCACAAAGGGGTGAAACGATTATCTTCACCGATGACATCGGCTCCATCAGCGCGATAGTTGAAGTTCAATACGTAACGATCTTTGTAACTGTAACGGGCCGTACCCAGGAAAGATACCGTTCTGTCCTGCCCGTCGGAAGTATTGAATAAACCATTCAATATTCCTCTTAAATCTTCATAGGACACATCTTCGGTAAAAACCGGCAATCCGGTAATTCGATAAACCTGGTCGTAGATGGGAGAAGAATATCCGAAATTGTTGAATTTTTTAGAACTTACTTCATTTGCTACTAAAAAGGTAAACGAGTGACCGCCTTTCACATCGAAAGAATAGTCAATCTGATTTCTGACGGACCAGTTGTTATTGTGTCCGGAGCTTTCCGATAGTTCTCCGTTATCGTAAACATCGGGATAATTTTCACTATTCGGAAAAACAACCGGAGCAAACCGTTCATAGAGGTAGGACGTATAAGTGCCTGGATGAATTTCCTTCATGGAGGTATTGTAACTTAACCCTTTTCGTACAATAGACTCTATGGCCAATCCGTCCAAAATATTATACTTCAAATTGAAGGTCAAACTGAAATCTAACCCTTTCTGTGTATTTCTGGTTTCATTCAACTCCCGCAATATATTAAACCGGTCATATTTATAGCCGGAACTGCTTGCATGCGATATATTATTCGGTAAATAGGTCAGATCAGCAGCATAATTCCCGTTTTCATCATAAGGACGTTCATACGGATTGGCAAACATTGCATAATTAAACGGGTCGACAGCCGAAGCATGGTCTTCATTCTTACGTGTAGAAGCATTGACATCCACTCCGATAATCAAATTTTTTACCGGCCGGTAATCCAATCTCACCAATACTCCCGCACTGGAATAACGGTTAGGCAATAAAATACCGTTTTTATTTTGGAAATTGAACGAAGTGTAATAAGTCATCTCTTCCGTACCTCCCCTCAGACTCAAATTGTGCATTTGGGAATGGGCAGTCCGGAATATCTCTTTAAACCAGTTGGTAGAACGACTGCCCAAATCGGCCACTGAACTCTGATAATCACCCGGAGTGAGTTTCCCTTCATACAATTGCCGTCTTAACCGGCCACCCCGCCCTAAATTGTCAGCATAATTCAAACCCACATAATCCAAAACATTTGCTTCATATTCCAATTTTTCCCGCGAATTCATGAAATCCATCTTCATCCGGGGGGCTATCGCCACGTTATATGTTCCCGAATAATTGAATTGCAATTTCGAACGAAATCCTTTTTTGGTTTCGATAACAATTACCCCATTCGCAGCTCTTGCACCATAAATGGCCGTAGCGGAAGCATCTTTCAAGATCGTAATGGATTCTATATCTTCCGGCATAATGTTTCCCACTCCGTCCTGCATCACGGTTCCGACATAATCACCCGTATTGTCTTGAGGCACACCACTCAATAATGGTAATCCGTCGACAATCCATAACGGTTCCGTTCTTCCGCTCAGGTTGTTTTCACCGCGGATGGTAATTTGAGCCCGTGTACCGGGTGCTCCCGATACAGAAGTACTATTCAGACCAGCAACCATTCCTTCCAGAATCTGGTCAATAGAAGTTATTCCTTGATGACGTAGATCCTTCGCAGTTACCGTAGCTACGCTACCTGTCATTTTCTGACGTTCCACACGTTCCATACCGGTAACAACCACTTCATCCAAAGTAGCCACCTCATTTTTCATGATAATCTTCACCGGCTTACTCCAATCCACTTCTTTCAGACTATACTCCACAGATTTCATGCCGATAAACGAAAACGTTATGGAAGTTACATTACCCGGCACTCCAATCTGGAATTCCCCATTCATGTCCGTCAGTGCACCGATTGTCGTTCCGGTAATAAATACATTGACACCAGGAAGCGGATTCTTGTCTTCATCCAGCACTTTCCCTTTCAGCACCCGTTTCGAAATTTCCTCCTGTTGGCCCTTCTGTAGCATAATGACCTGACTCTCTATCCTCATACTTATTCCCATCGGATCGAAAATCTTTTTCAAAGCCGGTTCTAAATTTTCTTCCCGTATATCCAAGGATACTTTTTTCCCTCCATCAATATTTTCAGGCTTGTAAATGAAATCGTATGAAGTCAGCCTTTTCACTTCCTCCAATATTTTATGCAACTCAACCTGTTCATACACTAACGTGATTTTTTGTGCATTCGCATTGAAAACGGTTCCGGCAAACAAAAAAGAGGGAATCATCATTTTTACACAGACCAAAGTAATGATCCGGAATAAATATCTTTTCATCGTTACATTTTTTAGTTAAAAAATATCTTTATTCACCTGTGTCTTACGATATTTCAAGTCAAAGTACACTTTCGCATTCCGATGGTAAAGTACACCGTTGACCAGCTCGTCTGTCACCGGCTCAATCCTGTTTATCCGGATACATCCGCGTACTCCGTGACCATTTTCCATGTATAAGAATATCGGACAAACGGTTTCTGGAGAAAATGCAACACGTTCATTTTGTATGGTGAAATTGAAATCACCGTTTTCCATATCTTCAAAATCCGCATTAGAAAAACCGGCAGGCACTAACATGTATTTTGTGTGGCATCTCAGGTCAAAATTATAGGTGACAAAATAACCGTAACCGGGGAAAAGCTCAGTATATTTAGGATACGTTCCATGCCAAAGCAATTTACGCATCCGGTTGGGACTTTCAAAATAGATCAAATCCTCTGCATCGTCGTAAGCCAAGGCGATATCAATTTGGTTCTTTTTCTCTTGATCTGAAATGTTGTTTAGTCCTTCACCGGTTTGATTGGATTCCAACTTACTGCTGAAAAAGGCTTTGGCAAGGTAATCCGGTTCCGGATCTGAGGTGACATTCCATCCCGGAGTCCATTCTCTGGAGAATAACGCTTCCAACAGATTATCATTAATTGTAGTAACAACCTCTTTATCATAATTTGCATTACGGACATCAAACTGCCGATAGGCTCCGGTATAGTGACCTGCGAGGGTGGATCCGTTAGTTGTCTTGCAATTGTAAGACAACGACAGATTGTCTCCTTCAATAGTCACCTCTACTTTTCCATCGCTAATCGTTGCATAAACAGGCTTATCTCCTCCAAATTCATAATCAACAGCGTAAAATCCTTTAAATGTAAATTCTTTGGATTCCGTACCGAAATGATAGGTGCCGGATTTCAGGTTTTCCGTATCGGAAGAGTGTAAATGCAAGGAAACACAAGCCCCCCTTCCGAAAGCAGATTGCAATTCTTCATGAACTACGATCCCCTCTTCATACATGCTCAAAATGAAATTCCCGGTCTGTTCATTCTTAATGTTTGCCGCAAAGAAATATACGGAATCCTCTTTCTCAATCATACTCGCATCCATATTGTACGGATTACTGAAAAAGGTGTATTTATCCACCCAACAGGAATCATACTGAGAAACCACTGTACTGTTGTTGCTGTGCCACAATACAACCTCTCCGATATCGTATTGTTGCCCATACACAGAAAATGACTGTTCATGTCCCTTAAACTCATTGTCGGAACAAGAAGCAAGCAGACAGAGAAAAACAAACAATTTTATTTTCTTCATAATATTTGGAATATTTGGTTAGAATTAGTATAATAATGTGTTATTTAAAATCAATAATTACAATACCGTCCTGATATGTCAGTCTTAAATCCCCAATCGTAGCAATGACTTTTAGAAGTTCCTGCAAATCTTTCTTTCTATGTAAATTGGCTGTAAAACGCATTTTCTTCAGGTTCTCATGTGCGAATTGTATTTTCACATCATACCACCTTGCTACTTTTGCCATGATTACCTCTAATGTTTCTTCTTTCACAATCAGATCATGATTCCTCCACCCGAGTACTTGTTGCATATCCGCTTCCTGTATGGCCGCTTTGCCCGTGACGACATCCAAAACAACTTGCTGACCGGGCTCCAATACTCTGTCTGTTCCCGTCCGTTTATCTGTTACAGCCACTTTCCCGCTCATCAAAGAAGTATAGTTCATCGGTTCATCGGGATAAGCATATACATTGAAGATTGTACCGAGTACCTGTATATTTTGCTCGGCAGTTTCTACACAGAAAGGACGTGCCGTGTCGCGTGTCACTTCAAAATAAGCCTCACCTTTCAGAAACACCTTGCGTTCGTTGGCTGTAAACGCTACCGGATAGCGCAATTCAGAACCGGCATTCAGGAATATTTTTGTTCCATCTGCAAGCATTACCTGATATTCACATTTATACGGTACTATGATTTGATTGTATAACACTTCTCCCAAGGTTTGTCCGGAACTTTCATGAGCAAGCCCACCTTCTGGATTCAGACGGATTTTTGCCTTTCCCTGTTGAATAACCGTATCGCCCGACAGTACGGAGAGATCCATCCGGTTGCCTCCGGCCATAATCAGCATGACCCGGGCCGAGTCTGTCGCAGGGGATATCGCCTTCTCCGCAACCGGGAGCAAAGGAGGTATATGCCGTATTGCAAACCAACCACCTGCGACAAGCAATAACACTGCAATGGCTGCTGCTACGTATTGTCGTCCGGATACCCTAATATTTCGTTGCTTTTCGGTTTTTCTCCCTGTATCCGGCAGATTCGCCTGAATATATTCTTTTCTGCGGCAAGTGAATTTTTCATATGCCTTTTCTATATCATATAAATTTTCGGCTATTCTCTTTTGTTCTAAAAAACGGTAATGCCGGAAGTGGTCGAATAATTTCTGATTTTCTTCAGATGCTTTTATCCATCGATCCAGAATCTGTTGTTTTTCAGCTGGCAGTATTTCTCCGCGTATACAGGCGGAAATCAATTCTGCAATTTGGTAAATTTCGTGTACTTCCATTTTATCCCTTTTGCTATTAGGACAACATGAAACCAAAAAAGTGTCACGAAAATTCAAAAATTATAAATCATTGTTTTCGTTTCGATGAAAATGTTGTAATCAGATAAACGGTAGTAGGAGGTAGATCAGGTATTTCAATTTTTCCTGCAATATTTTTTTACCTCTCTTTTTTAATGCTTTGACAGCATCGACGGAAATAGAAAGTATTTTGGCGATTTCTTCATTACTGTGTCCGAGCAGAGCCAGTTCATATACACGTTTCATTTGTCCGGGAAGGCTGTCGATAGCCTCTTTCAATAGTGTATATACCTCTTCTTCAAGTATCTGATTTAAAAAGAAATCGTATTCTTCTTTCTGGCTTAGCTCGACAATGTATTTTTCTTTTACTTGTTTGTGTTTCAGAATATTAAGACATTTGTTCCGGACTGTCCGATAGAGATAGGTTTTTAATTCAAGGTAGGTGGCGAATTGTATTTTCTTCACCCAGAATTCATACAACGTATCTTGTACTACGTCTTCAGCCATTTCTTTTACTTCGAGATGTTTGCGTGCAAAAGAATTAAGGGAGAAATAGAATTTGACAAACAATTCTTTATATGCATCCTCTTCTCCCCGGCATAATGATTTAAACCATATACACTCTTTTTCTTTCTCCAAAATCTTTGCTTAATAAATATCAGGCTACAAACTATATAATGAAGCAAAAATAAATATTTTTCCAAACAAAGCAACATTCAGGAATCTGAATTAACAAACCCCCATATTTACATGAAAATGAATGGTTACCGGTAATCAGTGATGTAAATATACGCTACCAGCTGTACTCAATTGTTCATTAAAGTAAAATCGAACGGAGGGAAACTTAAATATTTGCGAATCTGCCTTTGATTTTGTATACCTGATTAACGGATAATCTCCGATATGACTTACCTTTGTAAATCAAGAGTTTTGAAACTGAAGAGGGTATTTTTTCTCTTTCGTTTTGAGGTGAACGGTGATTAAAGACGTTAAAATTGCAGAATTTAATAAATATACGATGAACAAATACTTTTACCTATTATTTATCTTGCTTTCGGTGTGTTGTGGTAAAAAGAATCGGATCACTGAATTGAAGATGCCTCCGGTGATTCATCTGACCGGTGAAAAGGTTGAAACTATTCTGCCCCGGTGTTATGAAACCGGTGTATTGGTAGACTCTTTTTTGGTACTGAAAGAAAAATGTACGGATACCATGTTTTATCTTTTCAGTACGAACACTGACCGGGAAATTTTTCGATTTGGAAGGGAAGGACGGGGTGTTTGTGAGTTTTATTATCCTTTTTTTCTAGTTAACTCCTTTGCTTATGATTCGCTGATTATTTACGATAGCCCTGCCGCTACGTTAACAAAAATAGATTTAGCTGCCCTTGTGGAAAGCCGGGATATAGCGAAATGCGCAAATTCGGAGCATTTATATAGAAACCTGAATTTTATGTATAACTTCAATAAGGTAGATTCTGCTTTTATCGGAACTTTTATCGAAAAGGACGAGGGACTTTTTTCCTTTTGTAACCGAAATAACGGAGAGATAAAAAATACGGATTATGTTCCTTATTATTTTTATGAAAAGGGACGTAAAGATGCTTATTGCCATCATGTACTAGTTTCTGAAAAGGACAATTCGATTATCGTCCCGTTTAAATATATGAATTTAATTAACTGTTATGATTTGGATGGAAATTTGAAGGTGACCTATGCTTTGGATTGGATCAAAGAAGAGATAAATACACAAATTCGGGTGGATGAACATACGACAGTAACTTTTTATCGGACTTATGCTACCCGGAATCGGTGTTACTTGGTTTGGGATGGACATAAAATTGAAGAAGAACTTCGGAAATATCCTGCTAAGATTGTGGTGATGAACTGGCAAGGAGAATTGGAAAAGGTATACCAATTGGATAATTTTGCAGATTTTATCATCCCGGATGAAAAACAGCGTATGATTTATGTTGGAGTATATAATGCCGGATTGGAGTTTGTCGAAATCTACAAATACCCGATGCTTTAGAATAAAAAAACGTCCCCGAAAGGACGTTTTTAATTTATCTGATCACTAGCTTTAATTTTTTTTATAGATTCCCAGTTTGTCCGGATTGAAGCTGTTGATCATTTCATCGTGGGCAGCTACTTTGGCTTTACCGTAATTGATGAAAATTTCGGCAGACTTCACATACTTATCGCATTTCTGTGCATCCTGCAGCAACAGGTAACCGATAATGGTATAACCGGCCATTTCCACCAGACGGCGGGCATGGAAGTCGGTATATTCGGTACTGCCGGCTTCAGCTACTTTGGCTGTTGCGGCTTCGAGTTTACCGGTCATGCATTTCAGGGTTTCGCGCAGGTATTCGTGTTCCGGAGCGATCTCCATTTTCTCATATACTTCGCGGATATGTTTTGCATATTGTCCGGTGGTGACGCCACGGATGGCAGCTACTACCTGCAACTGGGAAGTACCTTCGTAAATATTGGTGATTCGGGCATCCCGCACGTAACGCTGGATAGGATAGTCTTTCATAAATCCTGATCCACCGTGGATCTGCAAGGCATCGTAAGTGATTTCATTGGCATATTCACTGGCGAAAAGCTTCTGTAGCGGAGTATAGATGTCGGCTAATTTCTGATATTCCTTCATCTCGTTGCGTTCGTCTTTGTCCAGGGCTCTTTCTTTGGAGATATGGTAATAGGTCTTGTACATATCTACAAAACGGGCTGTTTCATAAAGAACGGAACGGATACCATGTAACTTGGCTTCCATATTGGAAAGCATTTCGTAAATAGCCGGGAACTCGATAATGGCCTTACCGAACTGTTTCCTTTCCTGAGCGTATTTCAATCCTTCGCGATAAGCGGCTTCGGCAATACCGACCGATTGGGCGCCGATACCCAGACGGGCTGCGTTCATCAGTGCCATCACGTATTTGATCAATCCCATTTTACGTTCGCCTACCAGTTCGGCCGGAGCATTTTTGAATACCAGCTCACAGGTCGGAGAACCTTTGATCCCTAATTTATTTTCGATACGACGTACGGTAACGGCATTGCTGTTGCGGTCATAGATGAACATGGAAAGTCCGCGTCCGTCGTTCGTCCCGGCTTCCGAACGGGCCAGTACTAAGGAAATATGTCCGTCCCCGTTGGTGATGAAACGTTTTACACCATTCAGATACCATTGTCCGTCGGCTTCGTT
>ENA-OOXY01001495-OOXY01001495.1-human-gut-metagenome-genome-assembly--contig:-NODE-1495-length-15466-cov-2.136072_pt1 | contig 15466 bp, 17 predicted proteins | sample MGYA00241593_ERZ501355 | MGnify/ENA primary metagenome ERZ501355 (study PRJEB25962, sample SAMEA2042739) | human gut metagenome | biome: human gut; feature: human-associated habitat; material: faeces... | reverse complement strand
GAAGAACTGGCAGAGTATCATAAGGACCAGAATATCGAGGAGCTTGCTGACTTGATTGAAGTTATATATGCGGCAGCAAAGGCAAGAGGGTATTCAGTTGATGAACTGGAGAAAGTAAGAGTGAAGAAGGCTGAGGAAAGAGGTGGATTTGGGGAGAAGGTGTTTTTGAGGGAAGTGGAAGATGAATAAAGAGATATAAAGGGAGCGTTTTATGGAAAAAGGTACTATTGTGAAATTAATGCAAGAATTTAATGTACACTTATATAAAATAAAAGAAAATGAAAAGGTGCTTGAGAAAAAAAGAATAGCATTTGTGACAGATTATAATGCTATAAATATAAAGTGTTTGACGAAAGAATCGTATTGTACAGGGCTTGAAAAAACGACATTTTGTTATCGCATAGAAAATGAATTAAGAGAACTTGGAGATATGCATGGGACAAATGCCTCAAAGTTTGGATTATATTATGGTAAATGGGGAGAAGATGAAACAAAGCGGTATAGAGCAGTATCTAGATTTGACAAGGATCCAGATATAGCAATGGAAGAAATAAAGAATGAGATAGTTAAACTTCTAAAAGCAGCGAATAAAGAAGATGAAGAAGAGATACTTAAATGTAAGCTATCCCAGATATTTAAATTGAAGATATTGGGAACATATTATCCGGATAAATATATGAATATATATTCAGAAGAACATTTAAATTATTTTCTAAAAACACTTGAAATTACATATGATGTTAGAATAAATATTTTGAAAAAACAGCAACTTCTTATAAGATGGATGAATAGACAACTAGAAGCAGAGTCATGGACACTTATAACTTTTGAAAAGTTTTTATATGAGAAGATAGGAAAACCAGTAGAAACTAATAAAAAAGTAAAATGTCAAATGAAAATAATTGAAACTGAGAATCTGCATAAATGCGATTTAATCAATTTTTCGGAGTTATTTGAAGAAATAAAAGCTTGTAGATGGAAAGAAGATTTGGTTAATACATATGCAAGATATGGAATTAAAGATGATACAAAAAAGACAGGACCTACTGATAATATAGATAAATCCGGGAAATCAAAAGACTTATATGCTTCGTTTAGAACACCAGATAATAAGAGAACTGCAACACATATATTATTTGAAGTTAATAAGATAAGGGTAAATACAAATGATTCAATAGCATTTAGTTCATATTTTTCTAATTATGAAATACATGATAATACAAACGATGGCTCATATAGAAACAAATACTTTAATATTGCATATGATGTCGATGAATTCAAATATGTTATGGCATATTTTTTGAAATATGATTTGAACTGGCTGGATAGAGAATATAAAGAAATAGAATCTGTTAACAAAGTGGATTTTCAAGAAAGTGTTATAAGTGAACAAAATAAAATCGTACAGAAACATTTGAATAATATCGCATCAATAATTGAAAAAGAGATAGAACAGGTACCTGTATATGGGGAAGAAAAAAAGGCGTTAACAAAAATAAGAATTAATCAATCAGTATTTAGAGAATTGCTTTTAAAACGATATTCGAGTTGTTGCTTATGTAATGTAAATGATAAAAATTTCCTTGTAGCAAGTCATATAAAGCCGTGGGCGAAAAGTAATAGCGAGGAAAAACTGGATGTAAACAACGGATTATTATTATGCCCTAATCATGATAGACTTTTTGATAAAGGATATATTTCATTTGATAATGATGGAAGGATACTTATATCAAATAATTTAAGCCATAATAATTTAATCTATATGAATATAAGAGAGAATATGAAAATTAATATTACTGATGAAGCTAAAAAATATATGAAATATCATAGAGAAAATATCTTTATTGATTAAAGTTTAATAAGAAACATATTTATTATATAAGGCTATCTTTGAGAGATAGCCTTATATAATAATTGATTGATAAGTTGTCTATTTTTATATTATGCATTTTCGGTATATCTGCATTTAGGAAAAGCAGAGCATCCCCAAAAACTCTTGCCAGTATTATTGCCTTTGGAAGCTTTACGCAAGACGAGTTTAGAACCGCACTTAGGGCATATTTTATCAGAACATTCTGAATTTGTAGATGTGTGTATGTCTTTTTCATCTGTATTATTGGAAATTGTTATATTAGATGACTCTACTGCCTTTACATCAATATTAGAGTTATCTTGTTGTTCAATATTGTGTGTATTTTCGACTTCTGTTAACATTTCTTCATATTTTTTTGAATAATCGGAACGTTCTGGTTTGTTAGCATTAAGATAAAAATCAGCAAGTTCACGCATTTCTTTCTCTGTATAAGAAGAATCTTTTGATTCAGAATTAAGCCTTTTAATTGTAGCAACTAATTGATCTGCACGAATAACAGTATTTTTTAATTCTTTTGGAGCAAATCTGTAATTAAAGTAGGTCTTAGGGTTTGCAAGAACAATTAGTGATTTGTGGTTGTCATCAAAGTAGTGTTCAAAAGCCATTTTGGTTATAAAATTACCTTTAGCTTCTTTTCTACAAGCCTTCAATACATTTAAATGGCGTTGATTTTGTGTTACAGGCGAATATATACCTTCTTTTACCTTCTTTCCAAACATCTCATATGTTCGAATGAAATTTCCCTGACTATCTATTTCTATATTTCCAATAAGATTCTTGCACTCTATTATAAAGATTTTCTTTCTTGTAATTATTATGTAATCAATCTGTGCAGTTAGGTCTTCATGTTCAAGACAAACATCATGAAGTATATACATATCCATACCACTATTTTTATTTTAAAAAAAGGAGGTTCAGAACATGAACAATACAGCGTTAGGCGCAGAGAAAGTTATTTTTATAAGCGAAGCACATGAAAAATTCTACTACGAGAAATTAAAAGAAGTAAGGTATCAGGATGTATACCACAAGGCACTCTGCTATTGCCTTGGCATTAACGATGATACCAGAAGAAATGCGAACTGCATTTATGATTTTAAGACAGGCTGTGTAAAGACAGAATGTTTACATGAAGGCTGGCAGACCAGCGGAAGCGTAAAAGTAGTCAGAATGGCGTTTAATCTGTACTGCAATGGTACACTAAGCGTGGACGATTACAAGGACGCAGAGGAGCAGATCAATGAGTGCAGGCAGTATTCAGTGGAAGAATTGTTCTGCTGTGCCTATGCACCGTATTTTTGGCAGGCGATACAAATCCGGTATCCGGAATATGCAACCTATAACCGGAAACTGTATGCCCTGTTTGGAGGAGCAGATTGATGTTGAAAGTTCGATTGATGGGAACAAAGAATGATATTAAATGGTTTGGGAAGATTTTGCAGAGAAATCCCAAGATTGAAGTAACAGAGTTTTCAGATTTATACCCGAACAAGGGTACAAAGAAATTCCACAGGGCTTATGTGGAAGTCAGAAAAAGCAACGTAAAAGAAAAACAGTAGAAAGCAAAGGAGAATTTATCATGTGTAGAGTTATAGCAATCGCAAATCAGAAAGGTGGAGTCGGAAAGACCACCACAACAAGCAATTTAGGAATAGGACTGGCAAAACAGGGGAAAAAGGTACTTTTGACTGATGCCGATGCACAGGGCAGTCTTACCTCAAGTTTGGGGTACACAGAGCCGGACGCAATCGAGATCACATTGGCATCGGTCATGGGCGGTCTGATTTAGGACGAGGAAGTTGAGCCTATGGATGGTATTTTACACCATGAGGAAGGAATAGACCTTATGCCGGGAAACATTGAGCTTTCCGGTCTGGAGGTTTCTCTTGTGAATGTCATGAGCCGGGAGCGTATCATGCAGGAGTCAAAGTTTCTAAAACTGAACAGCTCGCATTTGAATTATGTCATTGGCTGCATGAAGAATACCACCACCAAGATTACGAATATCAAGGCGTATATGGTGACAACACTTTATAATGCGCCAAGCACAATCAATCATTACTACCAACAAGAGGTACAGCACGATATGTATGGAGGTGGATGGCATGAAAAGGGTATTGTTTAAGCTCATTGTTCCGGCAGTGTTCATTGCAGTATGGATGCTGACCTATTATCCGGTATGTAAGAAAGCAGAAGGCTTTGACTGGTTTTTATATTGGATTATAGCAAGGTGTCCGTTTGGTATCCGCCGGATGTGCCTATGGCTGATACCCAAGACTTTCGGTATCAGCGGGAGCATTGGTATTCTTGCTCTGAATTGTATTATAGGCGGTCTAATCGGCGGTGTAGTGCTGATTTTTAAGATAATCGGCATTGTAGGAGAGCTTATCAGTATAATAACAGGACACTTCTGGACGAAAAGTCCAAAAGTGGAAATATAGAACTTCTGGACATTTTGTCCAAAGGTGGGGCAGTCAGAACATGGCTGCTCTTTTATTGTCAGAAAGGAAGGAGCAAAAAGATATATGGAGTCAATGAGAGATGTGGACAGGGTAATGGAACGGGAGATTAAAAAGGGAAGCACACCCTTACAGTTTGAACAGTTAGGATTTGGCGATTACAGCTATAATGAAATTACTTCAAAGGAAAAGCTTTTGCAGGTGCTTTCTTATCTGTTGCGAATCGGTGAGTATGAACCATTCGCCGGAAAAACCATAGGGAACAATGTTTATATGGATATGCGGGGGAAAAAGCTGTTTTTAAAAGAACAAGACTGACCTATGAGAGAAATAATATTTTTGCAACAATTAAGCGGCTGGCAAAGAAGTATAAGCCGGACTATGAGGGAAAAGTGCCGATACAATTATAAAGGCAAGGACACCTATGCCTTTGTGATGTCTGACAGATATATCATGGCTTTATATACATACTGCCTATCCGCAAGAAAAGCGGTGGCTTTGGAAAATATAGAGCTGGAGGGACTTTTGGAAACGGAGCTTTCTATGGTAAAATTAGAGAGTGTCAGGGAAGTGTTATTCCAGGCGTTGCTACTTGATGATGTGAAATTTGAAGATAGCAAGATGTATGCGGCGTTATGTAGTATACACCTGCTTGAATAGAAGGTAGGTACTTTCCTGATATACTATTTTATAAATGAGTGAGCCAAAGTAGCGGTTGTTGGGATAGTAAAACTCCGTTTTTATTCTTTATTTATCTAGTATAATGAAGGGGTGAAACAGAGAAAATGGATAAAAAATTGGCACATGAATACAACGAATTAATAAGAAATGAACTTATTAATAGGAGAGTAGGCGAGCCAGTAAATAAAAAGGCTTTGGATAAGTTGTTAGATTTGTTTTTAAAATGCAATATTGAATCTTTTTATAAGTTTAAGTCTTTGAAGAGTTCGCATACTTTGACAAATTTTCGAGATGATATTTTTCATTTCAGTTTGGTTAAAGATTTAAATGATCCGAGAGAATTTGCATATAGCATTGATATTGAAAAAGAACGAAGAGAACGTGCTGAAGTACTAAGCATGTGTTATTTTATCGAGGAGCCTACAGAAGAGGAGATTAGTGAATTTGTAAATGTTGAAAAACCTCATTTTTATAATGATGTTAAGCAGTTTACACTAGTACATTCGTTAACAACTACATATAACAATGCACCAATGTGGGCGGCTTACGCAGATGAAGAGAATGGAATATGTATTGAGTATGATGCAAAGGATATTTTGTCTAGATATGGATACAATCTTGCACCAGTTGAGTATACGGATGATATTCCTAGCGCCCCATATAGTATGAATTTTGATGAGATAATCAAATTTTTGCACAGAATATGCCTGACAAAGAAAAGTAGCTGGTCATATGAACAAGAATGGAGAGTTCTGGCGATTCAATATAATAATAAGTGCAGTGAAAAGAACGATAAAATCAGACCTAAAGGGGTAATTATAGGGAATGCTGTTCCTGAAAAAACAAAAATGGAAATACTTGATATATGTAGTAAGAAGGGAATTATTGCCTATGAACTTATGTATGATGAAAAATCATATGACTCTATAAAAAAACGTATAAATTGATATTTTTTGCTTAATGAACTAGACAACTACTAGTTTGCAGATTAAAAAAAAGAACATAAACACAACAGCGCAAGGGCAGTTATTGACCGTAAAGGTTTGTAACTGCCCTTTTTGCGTTTACAGAACTTTTGGACAAAATGTCCAGAAGTGGAAAGGGGAGCTTATGAAGTATTTACTGCACAGGCTGTATGTTCCACCATAGAGGAATTACAGCTACAAAAAATCAAGGAGGAAAACCATGCAGGAGGAAGTTACACAGAAAACGATTGCCCTTGTTTTCAAGTCCTCAAGGCTGACCGCCGATGTACTGAAAAAAGCCATGAAGATGTATCTGGTGTAAATGTCAACATCGAAATGCTATAAAATTCCGAAATGAAAATGTAGTTTTTTACCGACCTGGTTTCTGCTCTTCTGCATCAATTAGGTCATAGTAATCTTTGGTCCTATATGATGGACCTACCATTTTTATCACATGAGAATGATGAAGCAATCTGTCTAGAATCGCATTCGCCAGCATAGCATCAGAAAATACTTCTCCCCATTTACTGAATGGCTGATTGGTTGTAATTATTGTTGATGTGTGCTCATATCTCTTTGTAATTAGCTGAAACAAAAGATTAGCACCGGTTTTATCAACTGGAAGATAACCGATTTCATCAATGATTAAAAGTTTATACTTTGAAAAGTGCTTTAATCTTGCTTCTAACCGATTCTCTTCATGGGCTTTTCGTAAAGTTTGTATAAGGTCATGACATGTGATGAAATAGGTAATATTTCTTTTCTTTGCAGCTTCTATTCCTATGGCTGTGGCAAGGTGCGTTTTACCTGTACCAGGTGTTCCGTAAAAAAGTATATTTTCTTTCTGATCTAAGAATCTTAAGGTTGCAAGGTCTTTGATTTCTGTTTTGTTCAGGCTTGGTTGAAAGTGATAATCATACTCATCAATTGTTTTGATATAAGGAAAATGAGATACAGTCACTTGAATCTGCGCTGCTCTTTGATTCCTAAGATGTTTTTCTCTATCCGTCAGGTGTAAAAGAGCATCCTGAACGCTTACAGCCTCCTTCGAGACTTTTGTAAGATACTCTGACAAGTAAGGCTCCACATCTGTGAAACCCAACTCATCAAGATTATTGACTAATTGTGCATACATTTATAATCCTCCAATGCATCTATCCATGTTTAACAGGTTGTTTTGGACAAAAGATAAAATCTCAGCATCTGTTCTGCCTTGCATGGCATCACTTCTTAAGATGTCGCAAGCTGTATCAATAGTGTAATTATACATTTTTGAACTTATTGCGTGACACACAACAAATTCGTTGTTATAATAAATGCTAAGATTACCGGTATCATCAGTGGTAATGGTCATTCTTTTGCCTATGTAACGTGTAGGTACTGAGTATTTTTTACCTTCATATTTAATCATGGATTCTCTATTAACCGGATAAGTTTTATCTTCTTGGCGGGAGATGTAACTGGTCAGGATTCCATTGTCTGGTGGAGGTAAAAGATACTTTTTTTCTTTATTAAATAGAATAACAGGTATTTCTCCAGACCCCTGGGATACTTCATGGTTTAAATCATCCATAAAGTTTTGACTGATATTTACTAAATCATTCCAGCTCTCGAATTCTTCGTTATAAGCTTTTAATCGATCCATAAGCTTTGCAAGTGAAGCTGGCAGAGAAAAAGGCGGTCATACAGCAGAGGGATAGGGCGGAGCGTACTTCACCGGAAAAGGAAACCGAGAAAAATCACAGAGGGAGATGTAAGAAATGGGTATTTTGCTGTAGTGCTGACTACCTGTTTTTGTTGTATATAAGACTGATTGTAGTACCCAAGATAATAGGGACAAATGGCAAATGTAGCTATAGGTCTTGTGTGTTCCATATTAGGACAAGACTTTATGAAACAGGAATAATAGGGTTTTGAAAAGCTAAATATGGAGCAAAGAGTTGGAACTGACTTTCTGGATATCGAAAGAAGAATGTGAAAGAGGATATTTGAGAAGTAATGTTTTCGATATACGTCAGCTCTTTATGGTGTATAGAAGTTAAGTATTCTATATGAAACAAACTAAGGCAGTGTTTTTCAGCATTAAAAAGGGATGAAAAGGAGCTAAAATTGGAGTATAATAGAAATATATGATGAAAAATGACTATATTGCGTATTAATTGGAGAAATGATATTAGGATGATAGAAATTAAAGTATTGCAAGCACATCAAGGAGATTGTATATGGGTAAGATGTATATCTGAGAAAACAGTTAATATTGTTATTGATGCAGGTACTTCAACATTTAAAAAGGGTTTTAGAAATCTTGTAAAGGAAATCAACAATAAAAAAGAAAGAATTGATTTGTTAGTTTTTTCACATATAGATGATGATCATATAAAGGGATGTATTCAATATCTGCAGGAAAAAGGGGAAAAAATTATTGATAAAGTCTGGATTAACGGAAGCGGAAGTCGAGTATATTCTGATATGCAAGAACATTCAGTAAATAATGTATCAAATCTAGTTACTTTAATTATGGAAAAAAATATTCAGATAGAAACACCTATTCTAGAAGGAAAAGAATATGTGTTTTGCGGAGGAAGGATTAAAGTAATTGGTCCGACAAAGAATGAAATGTTAAAAGTAGCAACGAAGATAGAACATAGCAATCAGGTTACTGAACATGCGGGTTATAAATATGTAGGAAATATAATAGATGTCCAAGATGAATATCAACCAGATTTATCTGATTCAAACAAAGCATCAATTATCATGGTTGTTGAGTTTGAAAATAAAAAACTTCTTTTTACAGGTGACAGTACATCTGAAAATATTATTAAAGCCGTTGATAAATATTATCCAGGGGATGAGTTTGAAGTGGTAAAATTACCTCATCATGGAAGTCCACGCAATATATCTCGAGAACTAATACGGAGATTAAGTACAAACAAATTTATCATATCTACGAATAAAGCTTTAGAAAAGGTTATTTTATTCCGTTTTGCTGAAGAAAGAAAAACTACGGAACTGTTGTGCAATTATGAGTGGTGGGCAACAGGATATTTCACGGAAGATGATATAAAAAAATATTTTGACACCAATAGAATCGTAATGAGATATATAGGAGAAGAAAAAATAATATTGTGATGAAGGAACAGATAGAAGAACTAAAAAGATACGCAGTTAGGTTAAAATCTGGAAACAATAATTTGGGTAGTGGAGTATTGTGGAAACCTAAACTGTGTCAGAAACATAAACTATATGTTTTTACAGCAGCGCATGTAATAAAAAATCATGAAGATATAAGGGTTGAATTTGAGCGTGATGGCAAAACGGTAGAGTTGCCTGCTGATGAATTTATCATATCAAATCAGTATCAAAAAGAAGGAGAATGGTGGGATGTGGCTATTATTCCTATAGATTATAATTATCAGGAACTTCCTAGGTATAGAGTTGCTGAATTAAGTTATGATTTGAATAAGATTTTAAAAAATCCCCAATTGGTAATGGTAGGATTTCCGCAAGAGGGATATATAGATAAGTCTTTTAGATTATCTATGGATACACTGGAATGTGAGTATGAAGATGTTGATAAATCAATAGAGACTATAAAATATAAATTTGTGGTTCCTAATATTGATAATTCAGATAAAAATTTGGAGCTTGGAGGATTTTCAGGAGCTGGAATTTTTGCACAAATTGACTCGGAAATTGTTTTGTTGGGAATACATAAAGGCGCATTAGGAGAAAATGCGGCGAGAGGAAATTTACTTGGAGCAACAGCTGATTTTATAAGAAAAATGTGTCATGAAAACAATTGTGATACTCCAGAAAAACCAGGGGAAGTTAATGGAAATCTTTTGGATCGAAAGCAGTTTTTTATAGATGAAATATTGAGCGATTTGGAAGAAGACGATTATGAGAAAGTGTCTATTTTGCTTGGAGATATATTAAAACAAGATATGGTGGAAATGATTAGCAGTGCTTTTTGCAATTATTGCGAAGAATGCGAATATAAAACAAACTATCATCGTTGTATATATTTTAGAGGCTTCTTACTGATACTAGCAGTTTTTTTGAAAATAGTTGATGAAGACACGAATTTGCTATCACCTCGAATAGGTAAAATGAATGAAATTCCCATATATTTTGTGTGTAGTGAAGGTAAAGGTGTTGCAAATAAAGATCAGCAGACGCAGTTAAAATTAAGTCATTTTATTTATGCTTTAAAATTGGAGAGAGATTTATCTTATAAATTAGAAGATGGTTGTATTATTGTATGGGGATCTGAGAGAACACCTAGAGATAATCAGAGAAAGTGTGGTTATTCGGAGTACAAAAATATGTTAAGAGATATTACGCATATTCCGGGAAATGGGTTGGATATAACATGCGTTTTTTCAGAACCTAAACCAACAGTTATTATTCATATTAATGAAATTATAAATATGTTGCGTGAGGGAAAATTAAACCAATTAAAAGAAAATTTTGATAAATATATTGAGGAATTAGGGAAATGATAGAATATATTTGTATAGAAGATGAGGAAGAGTTGAAGGATAACATTTCTGATAGTGGAAGTAAAGTAGTACACATGAAAAGAGAAGTTAATGGATATTTTATCCATGTTATATGTTGTCAGTTTTCTGACGTAAAAGAGTTGGAAAACAATTGGGAAGAGCTGGTGACTAATGTAGCCGATATAGTTCAGAAAAAGTTGAAAGAACTAATTGAAATATTTAATATATATATCATTTTCTTTCAGGTGGGAATCGATGAATTTGTGGTAGATAAAATAGAACAAAATAAATATTCTTCTAGAAAGTTAGTAATAAATCAAAAAATGCCAGAGGATAGGGACGAGTTAAAAAATATAATAAGTAGGAAATTATTCAAGCTTGATATAGAAAAGGATAATAGTAAGCCAAACTTTGTTATAAAAGAAATGGATTTTCTGAATGATAGTGAGAGCGAAAATCGTGAATTCGCCCTGGAACAATATATTGAAAAGAGAGCTGAGGGGGAATATCAATGAAAAAGATTAGTAAAATTACCTTAGAGAATTTCAGAGTTTTTTCGGGGAAAAACGAAATAGATTTTAACAACTCTGATAAAAAGCCGGCGGATTTTGTTTGTATATATGGAAAGAATGGATTTGGAAAAACATCATTATTTGATGGTTTCGAATGGTTTTTTACAGGTGAAATTCACTTACTAGCAAAAGATTTAAAAAGTAATGTATCAAAATATATAGGAGATATTTTAAAATGTAAATATGCAAAAGATGGGGAGAAAGCAGGGGTTGGTATTCAATATTCTGATGGAGAAAACGGATATCGGACTGTTATTAGGAGAATAAATTCTGCCAATGATTATGGAAAGGGAAGTACAAATGGTGTCTGCAAAGAAATGATTGACAAAAAGCAGATTTTACCTCATAGCAAAATAGATAGTTTTGTATATGCAACTAAGCCATCAGATATGTATAACGAATGGGGAAATTTTTGGGATCCAGATAATAAACAGCGTGAAATTTTTGAGTCTGTTTATAATGTTTATAAAAAAATTTGCAATGAAATTAAGGATTATACTGAACAACTTGGAGAGTTAGAGAATAAGTTAAAACAATTGAATATAGAGCAGAAAGTTGGAGATTATAATAAATCTGTGGAATCCTATAATCGTCTGTTGGTGAAAGGCATTCCTGATTTGCCATATATAGAGTATTTTAAAAATAATAAAATTAATATAAACAGCAACTTATTTAGCAAAAAAGCAGCGGAACAATTAAGTACTTATATATCAAATCAAAATTTGGTAAACAGTCAGTGTGAATTTTTGCAAGATTATTTCGAGGACTATCAGAATTTTATAGGTTTACAACAAGAGATGTCAAATAGAAAAAAGAGATGGGAGAGAATAATTTCTAAGTGCCAGAAAAAAAGAGAACTTCTATTACAGGCAGAAGATTTAGAAAACAAGGGGAAAAAATATATAGAGAGTAGAGATAAGCTTTTAGCGGAATTTGATAAGTCATGGTTTGATGATTATCAAAAATATATTAGAATAAAAACTAAATATCAGATTCTAAATGAACAATTAGAAAATAAAAGAGCAGAAATGCAAAAAGTCAGCAATCATATTGAGGATTTTAAAAAAAGTATAGAAAATTGTAGTCGAAAGAAGAATAGTGTGTTAATTAAATGTGAAGAATGGAAAAAACAAATTAAAGCACTAGACATACAGGAAAAATCCCTATTCAAAGAGGATACATTAAATAGTCTTAAAGAAAAGAAGGAAAAGGTTGATGAACAAAGACAAATATATGAAAAAGAATTGTTTTATTTGAATAAAGCATCTGTAGGAGAGTATGAGAAATTTATAGAATCATTAACTTCAGATGAGTTATTGCTATATCACTGGATAAAGGAATGGGATGAAAATGAAAAAAAACTTAAAGGAGTATTAAATGCTTCCAGATTAAAGGAAAGAGATGCAAAATATAGATATGAAACAATGCAGGAAAATGTCAATAGCTTGGACAATTTACTGACATTAGCTAAAAAAGAAATTCAAAAAAACGATACATGTATATGTCCGGTATGTAAGAGCAAGTTTGGTGATCAAAAAGAATTATTGGGCAAGATTGATATGTCTGTTCAGCGAGACACTTTATTAATGCTTAAAACACAATGGGACTCTGCTATTGAGATACTAAAAAAAGCGGAAGATGATTATAGAATGGGCTGTGAGGACATTAAAACATCAATAAATACCAAGGCATATACAATCGAACAGTTGATTGTTAATTGCGAGCAAGAAAGTATTCGATATAAAAAAGAATGGAATGAAAAGCAGGAACTTATTCAAGAAGTTAAAGAAAAAAAAGAAAGATTGAAGCAAGCTGTAAATCAAGATATGGAGATAGATATTGGAAGGCTTTCGGTCGAATCTGTGGAAAATGCATGTGAAAAAAGTTTATCTATAATAGATCAGATGTTGATTGAAAATGAGAATAATATAAAGGAACAGCAAAAAAAACAAGAGAGTTTTTTGAAAGAAATTAAACAGAATGAGATTTTAGCAGATGAATTTAGAAAAGAAATAGAGGATTTTAGCAGTAATTCTTCCAATCTGCAAAAGCGGGAAATTATGGAGCAGAGAAAGATATTTTCATATGAGGAATTTCAAACAATAATTGAGGAATATAAGGACAAAATACAACAATGTGAGTCCGAAAAAAAAGAAGTACAAGACATGCTAAAAAAGTATAATATATATTATACGGATAATATTCAAAAATACCGATCCATCTTGGAAACAAAGAAAATTGAATCTGCAGATTGGGTAGAGCGTTATGAGCAATATAAGGAAAAGCTTTTTCAAAAGCAAAATATATCAAAGAAAACTATTACATTGTATTTGAAAAAGGTTGATTTTAATATTAATACAGCTCAAGAAAAACTAAAGATTTGGAATGAATGTATGAGTGATGTAATAGTAAAAGATTTTGTTAATGAATATAATTATATAATTGAAGAGAAGGTGGAACTACAGCAGAAGAGAACTTTTAGCGAAAATAAAGAAAAAATTGCAAAAGATATTTTTCGGACTGTGAGAACTCAGTTGGAGGAGCATATAAAGAAAGCATTTGGGGGTGTTACAATCAGTCAAATATATTCGAAAATAGAACCTCATAAGCGATTTACAAAATTACAATATAAAGTAAGTATTAACGACAATAGCGCTCCAGAACTGTATATGAAAGTGTTGAACAGCAAAAACGAAGATATTATGCCAGAATTGTTCTTCAGTTCTGCTCAACTGAATACTGTAGCATTAAGTGTATTTCTCGGTGGGGCATTGTCTGCTTCAAATCCAAAGGTTAATACTATTTTTATTGACGATCCAATAGGGCACTTTGATGACTTAAATGTACTTTCTTTTATTGATGTCCTGAGAACAATTATAAGTGAAACAGATTGGCAGATTATTATTTCTACGCATGAAGAAAGCTTTTACGAAATTATGAAGGTTAAGTTAAATCCAAAGTATTATAATTCAAAATTTTTGATATTTAAGGATGAAGGGAATGTTGAGGAAGATGTAAAGGTGTAAATTAGAATGTGTATATTTTTCAAAAATTATTAGGAAACATAGAAATAGACTTATGTGAGACCATTTTGGATGAACTATATAGAATTATTAAGAAATATATGCTTAGGTAAAAATCGCACTTGCTAAACTGCAAGTGCGATACTTTTGTTAATATTACGAGTCCTACGCAGCTCCAGGACGGAACAACATATGACTCTAATAATATTATACACCATATTTGTATGAAGTCAAACAAAAAATTATTCAGATAAATCATTAGAAAATTCTTCACTTAAAAGGCTTTCATCATCATTATCAGAAGTAGTAAATTTCTCGCTTACAGGATAGGAGAAGTTTTTGCCCATTTTCTGAAAGCCATATTCAAGATAATGTGATTTGGGGATGAAGTTATTTTCCGTAAGATTATGTAGTTTGGTGAAAAGCGCTACAAGCCATTCCTGAAATTCTGTTTCTGGTTCTTTTTGGTCAAGCTCATTTTCGTAATAATGCCTCACGATACCAGCAAATATATCGGCAAATTGCACTGCAGGAGTTACAGCAGAGCTGACAAACAAGGGCATTTCTAATATGTGATGGAAAGAACGCCCAAACTTCGTTTTGAACAGAAAACCTGTAATTGCCTCAGCAATTTTTCGGTCAGCATCCTCATGTACCTCATCAAATATCATCATTGCTTTGCCATAGTGATGATGATTACAGTAAAACTCAACCTTTTTTAAAAGAAGGTAATACTGCTTCGGAAGATGATGTTCCGGAACAATAATTGGTTCATCTGGCTTGTCCATAATTACGGCAAAAATAGCAGCGTCATAAGAGGCAATGATGTCTACCATGCCCTCAACATATGATTTATTATTTGTACGATTCTTGGTAATGGTCGCTTCACGAATAAGTTTTGTAGACTTTATTTCGTCCTGTTTTCCATAAATTGAATCTTTTAATTTGTATATCTGATTTGTGATCGGTTTAATATCATTCTCATGGATACAGACACCAAGCAGGATAGGATTCTTGGTTGAATCTGTAGGGCGAGGGTATCCACTTTCATCTATGAATGTAAGCATATAAATAGATTGCTCCTTTGTTAAGTAGTGAATTGATTATACTATAAAATGGGTTAATATACTACCTAATTTATAGAGATTGTTGTCTGTTTTTTGTGTCTTGAGTAGTGGGTATATCTTTCCCAAGATACTGATTGAGATTTTCCAACTTTCGGTTCAGCTCACGCACTTCCTTTTTGTAATCCTTATAGGTGTAAGTCAGCTTGCTTTTCTGCTTCGTCAGTTCCTGATACTCTGCATTTAGCTTATCGACATTCAAGCCCTTTAAGTTTATGCCTGCCTGTTCAAGCATACGTCTGGCGCCGCCATAAAGAATGATCTGGC
>ENA-OOXY01001480-OOXY01001480.1-human-gut-metagenome-genome-assembly--contig:-NODE-1480-length-15570-cov-2.555011_pt1 | contig 15570 bp, 8 predicted proteins | sample MGYA00241593_ERZ501355 | MGnify/ENA primary metagenome ERZ501355 (study PRJEB25962, sample SAMEA2042739) | human gut metagenome | biome: human gut; feature: human-associated habitat; material: faeces... | reverse complement strand
CCATTGAATGAACGATACCAAGTAATGCATTAGAGAATGCCATACCTGCAAGACATTGTGCATTATGCATTGCATCTCTTGCTTCCATATCTCCGTTATATGATTTTACAAGATTATCTCTTATCATCATAATAGCATGAAGTGCAAGAGGATCTGTAAAATCACAATTAGCTGTTGAAACATATGCCTCAATACCATGAGTCATTGCATCCATACCTGTATGAGCCACGAGTTTGACAGGCATTGTCTCTGCAAGTTCAGGGTCAACAATTGCAACATCAGGAGTAATCTCAAAGTCTGCAATTGGATACTTAATACCCTTATGATAATCTGTAATAATTGAGAATGCTGTTACTTCTGTTGCTGTACCTGATGTAGATGATACTGCACAAAAATGAGCTTTTCTTCTAAGCTGTGGAAGACCAAATACCTTGCACATATCTTCAAATGTTGTATCCGGATATTCGTACTTTATCCACATTGCCTTAGCTGCATCAATAGGAGAACCACCACCGATAGCTACAATCCAGTCAGGTTCAAACTCAGTCATAACCTGAGCACCTTTCATAACAGTCTCTACAGATGGGTCTGATTCAATGCCTTCAAAAAGCTTTACTTCCATTCCAGCTTCTTTAAGATAATCTTCTGCTCTCTGAAGAAATCCGTTACGCTTCATTGAGCCGCCACCGACACAGATAATTGCCTTTTTGCCCTGGAGTGTCTTCAATGCCTCCAAAGAACCTTTTCCATGATAAATGTCTCTTGGTAAAGTAAATCTAGCCATAATAAAATACCTCCAAAATTATAATAAGAGCATTGATTGTTAAATCTCTGACAATCTATGCTCTTATTATATATCTCTATTTATTCAATTTCAAGGTATTTTTGTCTAAATTTTATTAACAATTGTAAATAATTTATTAACATTTTTTAACAAATTCAATCAGATTACATTACATCTTTTACTGCTGCTGCAACATTTTCTGCAGTAAAGCCAAACTTCTTGAAAAGTTCGTTTGCAGGACCTGAAGCTCCAAAGCCTTTCATTGAAACGACTTTACCATCAAGGCCTACATATCTGTACCAGCCAAAATCAGAAAGTGCTTCAACAGCAACTCTCTTACGGCAGCTTAATGGAAGAACTGAATTCTTGTATTCGTCAGACTGTTCCTCAAATAATTCCATACTTGGCATGCTGACAACTCTTACATCAATACCATCACCGGCAAGAAGTTTCTTAGCTTCTATTGCAAGTGAAACTTCTGAACCGCTTGCTATTATAATTGCATCAGGTTCAGCTTTTGTGCTGTTATCAATGATATAGCCACCCTTTAAAGCTTCCTTTGAAGATCCTTCAATCTGTGGAAGATTCTGTCTTGTGAGCACAAGTCCTGTAGGTGTACTCTCTGATTTTATGGCATACATCCATGCTGCCGCTGTCTCTGTTCTGTCACATGGACGGAAAACAGTAAAGTTTGGAAGTGAACGGAATGCAGCAAGCTGCTCTATTGGTTCATGCGTAGGACCATCTTCGCCGACACCGATACTGTCATGTGTGAAAATATATGTTACAGGCAGTTTCATAAGTGATGAAAGTCTTGCCATCGGTTTTGTATAATCACTGAATACGAAGAATGTTGCTGCAAATGGTCTTAATCCTCCGTGAAGTGCTATACCGTTAGTGATAGCTGTCATGGCCTGCTCTCTTACTCCAAAGTGGAAATTGCTTCCTGCGTAATTTTCCTTAGAAAAATCGCCTGCATCCTTCATGTTTGTCTTATTAGATGGTGCAAGGTCAGCAGAACCGCCTACGAGGTTAGGCATATGCTGCTTAATAAGGTTAAGAAGTGCTCCTGACGTGCTTCTTGTAGCTTCTGCTTTTTCAGGCTTAACCCAGTATTCTTCTGACTCGAATAAATCTGTAAGATCATATCCGTTGTAATATTTATCCCACTTTTCTTTCATTTCAGGGAACTTCTCACAATATTCATCAAAAAGTTTATTCCACTTATCTTCTGCCGCACCACGCTCCTGTGCTATCTTCTTATAGTTATCATAAACTTCCTGTGGAACTTCAAAATCGCCCTTACATGGCCATCCGATATTTTCCTTTAATGCGGCAACATTTTCTTCTCCGAGAGGCTCGCCGTGAGCACTTGCCTTACCCTGCTTCGCCGGACATCCAAATCCGATAAGAGTATCAATCTTAATAAGTGAAGGTCTCTCTTTATCAGCCTTCGCCTCTTCAATAGCTGCTCCGATTGCCGCGAGGTCATTGCCATCTTTAACTTCTATTGTCTGGAAACCAAAAGCTTCAAAACGCTTCATTACATCTTCTGTAAATGCAATATCTGTGCTTCCCTCAATTGAAATATTATTTGAATCATATAAAACAATAAGCTTGTTAAGTCCAAGAGTTCCTGCAAGAGAGAAACATTCTGATGAAATACCTTCCATCATACAGCCGTCGCCACCCAGTACATATGTGTAGTGGTCAACAACCGGATATCCCTCTTTATTGAATACAGCAGAAAGATGTGCCTCTGCCATTGCCATACCTACTGCCATTGCCATACCCTGTCCAAGAGGACCTGTTGTAGCTTCAATTCCTACAGTATGACCATATTCAGGATGTCCTGGTGTAAGCGAATCAAGCTGTCTGAAATTCTTGATATCATCTATTGAAAGATTACCATATCCAAATAAATGTAAAAGTGAATATAACAGCATTGAGCCGTGTCCGCCTGACAGGATAAATCTGTCTCTGTTTTCCCATTTTGGATTAGCTGGATTGTGGTTCATGTGTCTGCTCCATAATTCATATGCGGCAGGTGCTGCTCCAAGAGGAAGTCCCGGATGACCTGATTTTGCTTTCTGAATCGCATCCGCAGATAAAACTCTTATCGCGTTTACTGACATTTCATCAATATTATTCATATTCTCTCTCCTTAAATTAAATAATTTTTATTTTCAATCTTTAAAATCGGCATCTGTAAGGAAGAAAATATCTCCCTTTTCACCACGTTTTTTCTTAATTCCGCCAAAGAACTTTCTTGAAGCACGTTTTTCTGAATGTGCTATCGCTTTGTTGATAATCTCCTTGATATCATCAAGACGGATATTGTCTGTCACACTGTGAAGCTTATCAATCTTTAAGTACAATTCAAGAAGTGCATCATCATCAACTTCATATTGACGTTTACGTGCAAATTTTCTTGCCATTTCTACAAGTTCATTAACAGTATACTGCTTTAATATAATTCTATGGTTAAACTGCTTTGTCAAATCCGGATTGAAGTTTAACAAAACATTCATCTCAGCATCAGAATCCTCAAATATTACTATCATTCTGCCTGTATCCTGCTTAAGGCACTGTGTAATCTCTTCAATACGCTTTGGCTGGATTGAACCGGCACCCTCTACAATAAGAGCAGTTCCTTTAAGCTTTGACATGGCTCTGCTGATTCCTCTGTGATTAATACTGTCACCGGTTGTCTTTGCTATCTTTTTCTGGCGGTCCGGATAAAGATGATTGATTGCTCTTACAATTGTTCTTGCAAGGTCTGTCTTGTCAGAACTTGAATTGCCTGAAATAAGAATATTTCCGCATGATGAAGTATTAGTCTGCATTTCCTTATCCAGTGTCTCAAAATAAGATGCAAGCTGGCTCTCAAGACCAGGCATTTCTCTGTATTTTCTGAATATCTTTGCAAGATCTCCGCTAAGTTTCTTTTCTTCATCTATTTCCTGCTCAATATCATCAACCTGAGGTTCCGGTTCTTTTACTGCTGAAGGCTTAATTTTACGTGTATTTTCTTCAGGCATAAGCTCGCCGATTGGAATCTCTTCTTCTGTTTCGTCTGTCTGCTCCATATCAAGCTCCTCACTGACAGCACTCTTTAACATTTCATCTGATATTCTTTCAATCTCTGCTGTATCAAGTGATACGACGGTATCCTTCTGGATATTTTCAGTTATCTGTTCTGCAATATCCGTTTCTTTAGTTGCTGTCTGCTCATTGGCAGCTTCTTCCTGCACATCTCCTGCCTGTTCTGCCATACTTCTCATGGCATCTACCGCTTCTTCAAGCTTCACTGTAGCTTTACCGGTTCTTATAGCAAGGTCTGTCTTTGCTGCATGGAGCATCATCTTTTCTCTTGCTTTTAATCTTGCTTCTTCCTCATTAAATTCAGAGCCGTTTGCCTTTGCAATTTCTTTCTGTTCTTCCATAAGACGCTCATATGCAGCACTCTTTTCATCCTTTTCATCAAGCATGCGTTCGAGTTCTTCTTTAGAATATTCTTTAGTATCCCTGTTGCCGTATTTCTGTTCGCGTACTGTTTCCATCCAGTCTGCCAGGCTTAACTGTCCTTCAATCTGCTCATCTTCTTCCGGCTGCACCTCATCCGTAATATTGTCTGTATTCGTCACCGGATCCGGTCTTAATGCCTGTGTATCTTCGTCAAGAATTTCACTTAAATTCTTTGCAATCTCTGCCTGAATGTTCTGTGTGTCATAAATATTATTGACATTCGGTACGCTTACAGGCTCAATCTCCATAGCATCTTCACGCTCTTTAATATGTCTTTGTGCCTCTATTCTTTCTTCACGCAGACGTTCTTCTTCATCCTCACGACTCATTCTGTCATAGCTGTTTTCAATCTTTTTCTTGGCATTAGCTATGAGTTCTTTCAATGATTCCGGCATCTGTCCGGGCTTGTTATCAGATACTGCCGCCGCTGCTTTTCTTGCCATTTTAAATACATCTGTATTATCCGGCTGTTCTTTGTTATCAGCATCATGTTCTTCTTTCATATCTTCGCCTGAAAGATTTTCTGCTGTATCATTATTTTCTGCTGATTCACCCTTTGGTTCATCAGTTTCTTCTATATTTATCTCTATTTCTTCTGTCTGTTCGTCACTTTCTTCTTTTACCGGCTCATCCCATGGCTCTAATGTTGCAGCCATAAGGCTTCCTGCATCAATGCTTTGCATCTGTGGCTTTGCCGGTTCTGCTTTTTTATCATCTGAAGATTCTGCTTCAGTCTCCGGTTTCCCGGCTTCTTTATCATCATCCTCTTTTAATGCCTCTTCAATATCATCCTGACGTATTCTTGCAAGCTCTTTCTGCTGTTCAAACATGATTTCTTTTGTCTTTTCATCATCATGTTTTTTAAGTTTTGCATCATCAAGAATCTTAATCTGCATTGTTGTAAGCGGTGCCCCAAGTCCCTGCTTTAATTCCATTGACTTTTCAACATATATGCCATCCTGAAATAAAAGTGCAAGTTCATCACACGCTTTAATGCACTCGTCTTTTCTTCCTGTCTTTGCATACAGACAAGCAAGCTCATACATGTATTTTTCATCAATCTCATGATTCTTATAGTCTTCAAGAATTTCAACAAGCTCGTTATCTGACGCACCTTCTGCTTTTCTTAAAATATAATAAAGAATGTATCTGCTGACATCATGCTGTGACATACGCTCATATTCTTCATATAACCCATCAGCATCATCAAACTGCTTCAGCTTTATCATAATCTCAGTAAGTTTGTATACAAGCTTTCTGCCTCCAAGATTACGGTTATATGCAAGAATAGCCATATCTCTCGCTTCCTCGTAATCTCCGACTGCTTCCTGCACGTTAATTACTGTTGCAAGTGCATTCCAGTCTTTTACCTTGTGCCAGCTCATCTCTTTTGCAATTGCAGCTGCTTCTTTATAAGATTTTTTTGCTGCAAGCTGCTTAATCTGTTCAATTTTAAGATTCATTTCATATTTATCCACAACAAGACGCCACCTTTACTAATCAATTTTTATGTATTAACACCCTGCAATCCGGGTTATTCTCTAATCGTAATTATGACATATACGCAGTATATCTACACTACATATATGTCATAAGTTTATCACAGCTATTGATTATTGTAAACTTTTTATACGAAAAACTCAAAGCTCGTCTGCTCATAATCCATTCTCGTATATTCCAGCTGGGTCGTGTTTGTCCTGCTGTAATAATCAACGACAACAGTCTGCTGTCTTCCGTCAACAAGTTTTTGTCCAAGTATATAATTAACGTCAAATCTTCCTGTAATTGCCGGTGTTGCACCTCTTGCCGGAACGATAAGCTGTACATGGTTTGTCTTTAAAAGCTTAAAAATCGGTTCCCATATATAAATATCTTTTGCGGCACCGAACGGATTATCAATAAATATTGTTTTTCCAAGAACTGCCGTTTCACTAACTGATGCGTTAACGCTTGCAATATAATTTATTACAGCTATAAGAAACTGTATATAAATTCCCTGTGACTGTCCCGTAGAGCCAACTGCCTCCTCATATCGCAGATACCTGCTCTGGTCCTTGATACGCTCACGTTTATAAAGCTGTACCCTTATTGCATTCATATCAGTTACTATTACAGAAAAAAGACGTTTCCATGTAAGCCTGTTTCTTATATATTTCAATCTTTCTTCCTGTGACGAAATGCTTTCGGACATTGCAATTGTCTCATCTATATATAATGACATCCTGCTCTTATACAGTTCTTCCTTTACATATGGAATAAACAGCCCAATCATCGATATGATTTCATCATCAAGACGTATTGTTGAAAGACCAGGAAGTCTGTCAAGTTCTGTTTTTATATTGCAGCACGTCTGTATACAACGGTTTTCAAAGTTGTCTTTTATCTGTTCCATATCTTCAATACCCTTTGAAACACGTTCTTTTTCCAATACTATGTATTCATTCGTCCTGCGAAGCCCGCTGCATAACACCTCAACATCTTTGCAATCAGACGGAATATTTATCGAAGCATTCATTTCTGCCGAAAGCTCATCTGCATCAAATTCCACAAGACGGCGGCAGAATTGTTCTTTCCTGCTCTGAAAATCTTCTCTTCTTTTTTCAATAAGCTTTACAAGCTGTGAATAATCCTTTGAGATTTTCTCATATGAATCTGTCTCAGTCTCAAGAATCTTTAAATCATATGCATTTTCATTCTGCCTGAAAACATTGGCAACTGCTTCCTCATCCGGAATATCCATACCGGCACCTGTCACAATTCTCTCAAGATCTTTTTCACATATATAATATTTTTTTAAAGCTTTTGCCTGACCTGCTATCTCTTCTTTAATGCGTTGTGTTCTCTCATCAAGCTCTTTTATATAATTCTTATGCTGGCTGATGTAGCTTTCAGGATTTTCACACAAAAGCGGTTCATATTCACCGAATCTTTCTTTTATCTGGCTCACAGCATGTGCAATACTACCCTCAAGACGGTTCATAAGTGCATTCTGTGCATCAAATTCATCTCTGTCAGCTCTCGTCTCCTTCTCTATATCAGCAATCTGCTGTTTTATGTGAAGAAGTTCCTGTGCATCTGAAACAATCGTTTTACCTGTTTCAAAATCTGATTTTACTGTTTTAAAATCATCACCACGGTATTCAATGGCTTTTTTGCACTTTTCCATTGAAATACGGTAATGTTCCATAAGAGCTTCTTTATCTGCAACGTCAACCATCTCTTTGTCCAATATATCTTTCAGTCCGAAAAATCTTGACTCAAGCTGCATGTATGTCATACCTGCAAATTCTTTTTCCGGTTTGTCTGATGTATCTATATCCATATCATAAAAATGATTGTAATTTTCTTCCCAGTCTTTTTGTGCAGTCTCAATTTTTTGTTCATATACCGCAAGAGTTTTACTTACATTCTCAAGAATTTCTTTCTTATTTTCAACATCCGTCTGTGAATCTCCAAGTTTTCGTGAAAGATTATCTGCATCAAGAAGTGCCTGTCTCTGCTTTGCATATTCTCCGGCAAGCTGCTCCTTATGTTTTTTTGCAAGTTTTAAAATCTCATAACGGCTGCACTCCTCTGTATATGTCTTTTTTGCTGATTCTGCCTGTGCAGCCGCACTATCACACTGCTTTTTAAGAAGCTGTTCTTCTGCTTTCAGCTTTTCATGATTTTCCCTGCTCTGCGACATATTCTCTGTGAGCCTGCGTAAATCATCTGATGCTTTTTCAAACCTTTGCATCTTATTATTTATGACATAACAATAGTCACCAAGTACAACTTTTCGGCGGTCTTCAATTTTTTCTATTTTATGATTAATATTATCAAGCTCTTCCTGTGCCGCCGCAATCTCCGACTCGGTTTTTGCATCATCTTTAAGGAAATCCATATCTTTCATTGCAAATACAACTGTATTTTTATCAATCTGGACTTTTGCATCCAGAACATTATCTTCACTCACAATCGGAACGGTATACGAATCAAGATTAAAGCTGGCAAGCGTTGCATCATTTTTTATTTTATCAAAATTATTTTTTACAATAAAACTGTATTCTACAAACGGAATACGCCTCTTTACATCTGTACGCTGTTTCTCATCAAGCTGTGCAAGCCAGTCAGCACCTTCTTTGACATCATCTTTATATCTTGTAAAAAGATATTCTTTTAACTTTGTTCTGTTCTTTGCATCTAATAAATATTGGTGTTTCTTTGCATTTTCAATAAATGCAGCAAGTCTTTGTGCCTCTTTTTCCGCTTCAAAATACTCGCTGTCAAGGCTGTCACTATACTCCTTTATCTTTATATCAAGTCCTGCCGTATTTTCATCATTATATATTTTTGAGAGCGTATTAAGTTTGTCCTTTGTCTGCTCATACTCTGCCTGTATTTTCTTGACATCTTCGATTTCTTTTTTTATAAATTCAAGTCCGACATCAATTCTTGCAATGTCTGTCTGAGTATCGCCAAGCCGGAGTTTCAAATCATTATATGCATTATCTTTTTGCTGTATCTCCTGTCTGGCATCTTTAATATTCTCTTCTGATGTTAAAAGCTCTGCCTCGACATTTTCTGCAATAATTATTCCACATTTTTCCATGAGAACCGCCATCTGCTTTTCATCATTTTCAATGCGGCTCTTTAAAAATGAAACGAGACTTTGTGCAGCTGCCTCTTCTTTTGTCAGTGAATCAAACGTTTTCTGTGCTTCTTTATAATTATCCTCCGCAGTCTGCAGCTCTTTTTGCGATTGTTTAAGACTTTCTTTTAATTTTTCCCGCTCATCATTTGACAGTTCAAATATTTTTACAGCTATATCATGCAGCTCTGCCGTAATGTCGTCATGCTCACGCATTCTGTTGTCTATCGTCTGTTTTATTTTGTTAAAATCATTTTCATATTTAAGATAATCTGCATAATCATTGACTGATTCAGATTTTCTAAGCAGCTCTTTTCTTTCGGCAAAACGGCTGTCTGCCGCTTCAATCTTTGCACTGTAAACATCAACAAGCTCACGTATTGCATCAAGTGACTTCTGCTCGCTTGCAACCTGTGCCGACTGAATCAGATACTGTTCATTATTAATTTTTTCCTGTATTTTTTCCAAATCGGAACTATTCTGCTCTGATAATGCTTCCCTGTCAGCAATTATAATTTTGCAGGCACACAAAAGCCTGTATATCTTTTCCTCAAGTTCCTGCTTTTTTATAAAATTCACTTTGAATGATTCTGCATACTGTGCAAATTTTTCTATTTCTTCAACCTGACTGTTATAATTGCCTATCTGTGAATTCTTTTTTGACAATTCAAGCAGCTTATCTTTAATATCAAGAAGTGTCCTTGCCATCTGACCTTCATCATCAGTCACACCTAACTTATTATTAAATGATTTTTCTATAATCTCTTCAATAAGCAGATCTTCCACAACTTTACGGCTTGTTCTGTAATTGCTCTCAAAATAAGTTCTTACATGTCCTTCTGTTTTATTGATTCCACGTATAATTTCCCACTGGCTCTCATATATTCCGTAATGTGACAGGAAATTCTGATAATCTCCTTTTCTGTCAAATATTTTTACCGACACATTAAAATCATCTTTTTCAAGATTTCTAAGATATTCTTTCAATCCGTTGTATGTTATTCTCTCACCGTTACTTGTAAGCGGAAGATTTTTTATATCATTGTCGCCGAATTCCCTGTAGAAAATAGCATAATTAAAATATTCTATACCCGACGAATTGCTCTGTGCACCCGCTTTTCTCGCACAAAATCCTGTTGTCATATATGTATAATTATCTTTTCTGTAACATGGCTCCAGTTTCCATTCCACAAGAGAATGTATGACTGTATTTCCTCCCCCCTGCCTGAAAAGCTTTTCAACCGGCTGCTTCTCATCAAGTGTACAGTTCGGAATTACATTCTGCAAAAGCATGAGCATGAGAAGACTCTTACCACCGCCGTTCGCAAGGTCATAAATCATGCTGCTGCAATTTGGACGCATCATAAAATCATCATACATCTGTGTTCCGAAATTGTACTTTACATTGTTTACCCTGATTCTGTTAATCTGTGGCATCGTTCTTCTCTCCTTTCGATAAAATCTGCGTAAATCTTCCTTTATATTCATCAAAGTAATTCTCTATAAGTGCCCGGAATCTGTTTGTAGGATAATAAAGATTTCCACCAGAATTTTCATCTTCTTTTGTATTATCCACAGAATTTTCCGGCTTTTCCGAATTATCAACAAGCAGCCCCTGATTTACAAGAAAATTAAAAACTATTTTGACAAATCCTGCTTTTGAATTTCTCGCTGCCCTCATCCCAGCCTGAACACTGTCAGATGAGGCCGGAAGTTCCTCCCAGCTTAACGCGATCTGCTTAAAACTGTTTTCCTCTATCTCATCAAGGACTATGCCGTTTCGCTTATCAATTATACCGTTTATGGAATTATCAACATTTTCTATTACATCTTCAATACGCACGTAACTTGTGTAATTTGCTGCTGACGTATCACTGTAAAATGATGTAATAGTATTGTAAATAACAAAATATGCAAGATACAATTCTCTGTTCAACTTAACTCCAAGTTCTTTTCTCAACTCTTCGTTAGTATATCCAAACACCGGATTATTCTGGCCTGCACTTACATACAGGCTGTTTTTATACTCATATATGTCAAGATTCATCTTTTTAAGAGTCATCATAACAATGTCATAAACCTGTGCATTTGTGCTGTACTCCTGATACAGTGCTGCATTATCTCCATTTTCACCAACATTTTCGCCATTGATAAGTTTTGACACGATATCTAATGCTCTGTCTAAATTTCTGCTCTCCATAATTTTTCCCTTCCGGTATAAATTTATATTAAATGTTAATTGCTGTAATCTTCTCTATGGAATGTAACATCGCTCACTTCACATCCGTCCATAAGTTCAAGCATTTTGCCATTCCCCTCATCTATAGAAAAAACAACCGGGGCTTCATTCTCAAAATATTTTTTCAATATATCATCCATAAAACTTTCACTATCCATATCTGCACCGCCGGTTATATGCTTTTTCTTCTGGCACAGATTTACGAAAAATGAAAAATAATCTGCATTTTTAAGAACATTTTCGGAATACATATTTTTCATTGACAGATTAAATTCTTCCAGTGTGAACGCTTCTTTTTTGTGCAGTGCCGAAATAAGATTTTTCATTATAAATACATAATTATCCGCAATTCTTTTCTCTTCCAGTTCATCTTCAAATATGATTTCTTTCTGCTTTTTTACACTTACCTTTTCTATCTCCTGATATCTTGCAGGTCTCATTGTAAGTGCTTCATCTATGGAATTAAGATTAAATGTTTTCTTCGTATTTGGTTTTAAAATTCCGTTTATAAGAGGAATCAGCACTGATGCATCACCATTTTCCGTCATCTTTTTTAAAAGTGATGTGAAATCAACATGGCTTCTTATCTGAGAAAGTTTTGCATGTCTTACAGCATCATCTGTTAGTTTCTGCATATGGGTGCATGCCCCAAGAAGCTGTGCGTGTCTGTTCATTGCAACTTTCAGCTGGTTTTCAAGCTCATATATCTCACTGATTGTCTTATAATATGCTGCATCCGCCTGCCCTCCCGGCGATATTTTTTCAAGTGCCGATTTTATTAAATCACTGTTTTTCTTAAACAGCTTTTCCTCATCATCAAACCAACGCATTCCCGTTTCCACAAAATCACGGTATGCTTCTATTCCGGCAAAAACATCGGATGCAAGCGTATTCATTACATCCTGCTGTACAAGTGCGAGCCTGCTTACCTCTTCATTAATTCTTTCAACAACTTCCGTACCACCTTTGAAATTCTTTGCCTGTATCATTTTTTCAAGCAGAAGCTGCTGCACACTTATCCTGCTCTCATCTTTTATCTCTTTTGTATCAAGATAAAATTCCACAGCATCGGGACTTATCGTATACCACACTATATTGTCCCTTATTGTGCTTTCTATCATCCTTACCCGCGAAATTCTCTTTTTTCTTTCGACCGGGTCAAAATATTCAAAATCAAAAGGGCGGCCGTCATTTTTAATTTTATCAAAAATGTAGCCGCCAATTTCCCTGTTTTCTTCTTCACTTAATAAAAGTCCGAAATCCCTTGAAATGAGTTCATGAAAAAATTCAAGGTATTCAGGGTATGTAACATCTTTTTCATTGAAGTTATTTTCTTCTATAAAAAAGCGTAAAATACCCATAACGATATATCCCATATCAAGTATTTCGTACTTGCCGTCTTTAAACTGTGACAATGAAATCTCTGTGAGTTTAAAAAACGGATAATATTTTTTTAAATTGAGCATTCTTGCCCTGTGTCCGGAGACAATATCGTTTACCATATTTACAGCCATAAATCTGCTCCCATTTTACAATTGTGTACGTCCCTCAAGAGCACGCAGAAGTGTAACTTCATCTATATATTCAAGGTCTCCACCGACGGGAACTCCGCTTGCAATTCTTGTAACCGTAATTCCGGTCGGCTTAATAAGCCTTGAAAGATACATTGCAGTTGTCTCGCCCTCAAGACTTGAATTGGTTGCAATAATAACTTCATTCACATCACCCTCAAGCCTTTTTATAAGCTCTTTAATCTTAATATCGGCTGGTCCGATTCCAAGCATCGGGCTTATTGCACCATGAAGCACATGATATACGCCATTATATTTGCCTGTCTTTTCATATGCTGCCATATCACGCGTATGTTCAACCACCATAATTGTTGAATGGTCACGTGCCTTATTGGCACATATCGGACAAATTTCTTCATCTGTAAGTGTAAAACACTCTTTGCAATATCTCACATTAGCCTTCGCACTTGTGATGGCATTAGTCAGTCCATCTACTTCTTCCTGTGGCATGTTAATAATGTGAAATGCCAGGCGCTGGGCACTTTTAGCTCCAACCCCTGGTAATCTGGACAACTGTTCAATTAATTTGTTAATGTGTCCGCTGTAAATATCCATTAGAAAAGGCCTCCGCCCAATCCTGAAAGACCGCCTGTAATCTTAGACATCTGTGCCTGTGATTCTTCTTCACACTTTCTTAACGCTTCATTTGTTGCAGCCATAATTAAATCTTCAAGCATTTCAACATCATCCGGATCAACTGCTTCAGGGTCAATCTTGACTTTTGTCACTTCACGCTTGCCGCTCACTGTAACTTCTACAACTCCGCCACCTGATGCCGCAGAGAATTCCTTTGCTTCAAGCTCAGCCTGCTGTGTCTCCATCTGACGCTGCATTCTCTGTGCCTGTTTCATTAAATTATTCATATTGCCCGGCATACCACCCGGGAATCCGCCTCTTTTTGCCATTAGATGTATTCCTCCTTATCATCTACTTCTATATCCATATTAACAAGTTCTCTTATATCTGTAAATCTGTTTTGAAAATCCTCGTCATCTGCCAGCTTTGTAATTATTATATTTACCTTTATGCCGGTTCTTTCCTCAATAACATCAATAAGACGATTTACTTCCTCTTCTCTTGATATTGCATTATATGCCGATGTGGATTTCACCATTATCTCAAGACTTATGCCGTCTTTTGCAAGAGTAACATGGCATTGTCTTAAAAACGCAACATACATCGGGTCATCAATTGTATTGATTATGCCGTTCCATGATGCTGCAATCTGTCTTACATCATCCGGAAGAGCCTCTATGACACGCTTTTCTACCGGTTTCTGTGATTGTATACCATCAGTTTCACTGATTGATGCACCTGCTGACGGAACTGGTGAACTAACTGCAAACGCACCGCTTTCAAGCTCCTTACATGTCTTTTCAAGATTATTTTCAAGAAGTGTGACACGCCCGGCAAGTTCTTCCACGCTGTCATTTTTTTCCATTGAAGGCTTGCACATCTTTATTATTGTAACTTCAAGTTTAATACGCTTCTGCGTTGAAAACTTTAACTCATTTGACAAATCAGACAACACTCTTATATACCGCATAAGCGTGCCCTCATCAATTTTTGATGAGTCTGACTTCAACTGTGCAAGGCTGTCTTCTGACACATCTATTATATCAGCAAGTTTCGATTCATCATCCGTCGTTTTTACGAGTAAAAGATTTCTTAAATACCATATGAAATCATTTACAAACTGACCAAGTTCCCTGCCCTGCATTATAAGCTGTTCTATAAGCTGCATGCATCCGGCAGCATCTGACGACATTATAAGTGCAAGCATATTTTCAAACACTGCCGTATCAACCGCTCCCAGAACTTCAAGCACATTTTCATACTTTAAATCCTGTCCCAGATAAAATGCTATACACTGGTCTATAAGGCTTAATGCATCACGCATTGAACCATCTGCAGCTTTTGCAATATATCGTATTGCACGTTCCTCAACATTGATATTCTCAGCTTTCATGAGCTCAGATAATCTGTCGGAAATAGTCTCTATGGAAATCCTGTGAAAATCATATCTTTGACATCTTGATAAGATTGTTATCGGTATTTTGTGTGCTTCCGTTGTTGCAAGTATAAATATAACGTATGACGGAGGCTCTTCAAGTGTTTTTAAAAGTGCATTAAACGCACCTATAGAGAGCATATGGACCTCATCTATTATATATACTTTATACTTACCCTCTGTCGGTGAATACTGTACTTCATCACGAATCTCACGGATATTGTCAACACCATTGTTAGATGCCGCATCTATCTCAATCACATTCATTGATGTTCCTGCCGCAATCGCCTTACATGCCGGACATTCACCGCACGGATTTCCGTCTATGGGATGCTCACAATTTACAGCCTTTGCAAATATCTTAGCTATCGTAGTCTTACCTGTTCCTCTCGTACCACAGAACAGATAAGCATGTCCAATCCTGTCTGATTTAATCTGATTACGTAACGTCGTGACTATATGGTCCTGACCTTTGACATCAGAAAAGGCGGTTGGTCTCCATTTTCTGTATAATGCCTGATATGACACCGGAAACCTCCTTACTAATACTTTTAAGTACACTGCTTATAAACATATTAAAACCGTGCGTCCGGCTTCGAACAATTGTCCACAGACGTTACCGGTACAGTTAGCTCGATCCAGGCACCCTTCCGGCACACAGAAGCTTTCGCTTAATGCTGCTTCATTCCTGACCTGACATGGTTCACGAATTTCTGTTGCGGAAGACCCAGATGTCATCACCACTTATACCGGGCTGCTCCATAAACTATTGCCCTCTGCCGAACATCACCCCTGCTATAGCGGATT
>ENA-OOXY01001458-OOXY01001458.1-human-gut-metagenome-genome-assembly--contig:-NODE-1458-length-15822-cov-2.179806_pt1 | contig 15822 bp, 17 predicted proteins | sample MGYA00241593_ERZ501355 | MGnify/ENA primary metagenome ERZ501355 (study PRJEB25962, sample SAMEA2042739) | human gut metagenome | biome: human gut; feature: human-associated habitat; material: faeces... | reverse complement strand
CTTGAGAGGGTCGCGTCTTAACCGCTTGACCAAGGGGCCATTAAAAATTACCTATTTAATATATCATTTTTCATAAATTAAGTCAACTAGTTCGGGCTAATTTTTATGAATAATTTTTGTTTTCTTGCCAGATATTTTTATATAAGTAATTTTATTTTTTATTTATATACACATTTCCAGTATTTCTTTTAGTCTTACATCTTGTTTTGTTAAATATAAATATCCAATTAAAGCCTCAAATGCTGTTGCATAGCTATATTCTTCTACTGTAGCATTTTTAGGCACATGATGATTTTCTGCATTTCTACCTCTTCTGACTATATCTTTTTCATCATCAGTCAATTTATCTTCAATTTTATGTAATATTTTTACTTGAGCATCAGCTTTAACATATTTTATTGCCTCTATATGTAACATATGTGGTTTTAGTTTTGTAGTATTAGTTAAGTGTGTTCTAACTAACAATTCAAACACACTATCGCCAACATATGCCCATGTTAATGGAGATAACGTATTAACTTCTGCAATTTCTCTTTTTCTTTCTATTAATTCTATCACTTTTTCCTCCATTTACTCTGCCATTTCCAATGTAATTCTGCCTAAATTTCCACTTCTAAAGTCATCTAATATTATTCTTGAAACCTTGTCAAAATCTATATCATTTCCTTTAGCTACAGCCCCTCTTTTTTCTCCTATATAGTTCATTATTTCAACTATTTTTTCATTTTTTCCTAGTTCAGCATTTGTACTAATTTTGTCAATTATATTTGGATTTAAACTATATCTTCCTATTAAGTTGTCTTTATATTTTTCAATTAAAAATTTAACAAGATTATAGGCAATTTCAACTTCATCTATCACATCACTTTTTATAGTTCCTGTGTAAGCTAAATTTAAAGCTGTTTGTTCATTTGATATTTTAGGCCACAGCACCCCTGGTGTATCTAATAACTCTATATTATTCGCAAGGCGTATCCACTGTTTATTTTTAGTAACTCCCGGCTTATTTCCAACTTTCATTGCAGTTTTACTAGACACCTTATTTATAAACGAGGACTTTCCAACATTTGGAATTCCTATTATCATTACACGAGCAATTTTATTTCTACCTTTCTGTTGTGCAATTTTTCTCTCTTCTATCATCATTTCATTAATTTTGCCTACAACACTATTTGTCCCCATTCCATTATTAGAATTACACAATATAGCTGAAGTTTGTCCTTTTTCAAAATGTTTTATCCATTTTTTTGTCTCGTTTTCATTTGCTAAGTCTGCTTTATTTAGAATTACTATTTTCTTCTTATTTTTTATTAATTTTTGAACATTAGGATTTTGGCTTGAAATCGGTATTCGTGCATCTAAAATTTCTATAACTATATCTACTAATTTTAAGTCTTCTTCAACCTGTTTCATTGTTTTAGCCATATGCCCAGGGTACCAGTTGATACTCGTTGATGGTAAACATTTTGTATCTTCGTTCATTTTTTTATTTTTTCTCATTTCTCTTTTTTGATACATATCCATTATTTATCACTTCCTTTTTTATAAATTGTAATTTGTCGTTCTACTTGTTTTCAATTAAATCGGTATAATATATAATTTTCTTACCTAATTTTTTTGCATAATCTATCTCCAAATTCGTACTATCTCCAATATAATTATTTATATTTACTACTAATATAGCATCTGATAATTCTATTCTTTTAAAATGTGCCTCTTTCAAATTTATTAATTGCTCTTTCGTTCTTTCCATATTCTCTGATACTGGATATACTGGTGTAAGAACACAATAGCCTTCTAATGCCATTTTTTCTGCAACTGTCATCATCTCTTTTTGAAATTTTAGACTTCCACATAATGTTACTATTTTCATTTTATAATCCTCCCTACAAATTACTATTTATTTGTTTCATCTATATCTAAATATAAGTTTAATTCTTCTTCTGTTGGTAATTTATCCATTAATTTTTTCCTTATATTCTTCTTTTAATGTAATAAAATCAAAAATATCTAGTAATCATTTATTTCTCAATGAAATTAATAGTATAAAATTTGTAAAGCCTTTTTATACTTTTCACTTCTTTTCACATCAACCTCTGTAACAAAGTCTAATCTAGTTTTGTCTAAATTATGCGTTAAATCTGCTATTTTAACTTTACAAGCTATTGAGTTATTTTTTATTCTTTTTATATATTCATCATATTCTATATTTTCTTCCCTAGTTAGTAATTTTAGAATATCTATTATTTCTTTTGAAAATACCTCTTCTAGTTGCTTAAACGATACATTTGTGTCTTCAACAACATCATGGAGTAACGCAATTATACATTCATTCTCTGTATTCATTTGTTCAGCTACATGAATTGGGTGATATATATATGGAACTCCAGATTTGTCGACTTGGTTTTTATGTGCTTCATAAGCTATTATCATTGCTTTTCTTGTTAACTTAGTATTAATCATCTATTCAACATATAATCAATCAAAGCATATTGATTGTATTATTCTCCTTCTACTACTTATAATTAGCTTTTCATAAAATTCTTTATATTACAATGTTCTGTAATTATTTTTATCTGATCTTTCATCTTTTTCCATATCATATTTTTTGTTATTGTAAAACCAATCTGTTTTACTGTCTTTTGGGTGTGACTGTCTATTTTTATCTAGTAATAAATCAAAAAAAGTAAACAGTGGTAATGCAACTCCTACTAACGAAAATAATACATTAATATAATCATCAACCATTCCGTTTCCAGCTTGCATTGCCTGCAAATTTTTAAACAAATATACGCCAAAATATCCTAAATATCCGATCATATATACAATAGAACCTAAAAATTTTCTCTTTGCAATGAATACAAAACATATTAAGGCTACAAAAATCATTGCTATCTCCATATTCATATCCATTGGTTTTATCATAAACTCTATTCCCATAGAGTTTGTATAAGTTGCAATTATCCTTAATATCCAAAACATTACATCTAAAGCTAATACCATCCAAGTGCTAAATTTTTGCATTTGTTTTTCCTCCTACTAAAAAAATATATTAAAAAGATTTCGTCAATATAGAATAGAAATGGCTATTGAATTTGCCTCAATAGCCATTTTATAATAATTATTAGTCTACAAAATCAAATTCGTTCTTGAATTTATCTTTAAACATCTCAAATACTTTTGTTAATGTTTCTTCATCTTCAACGCTAACATATGATTCTGTTTCTTCATCACTGTCATCGTCTGAATCTTCAACTTTTAAAATTACTACCTCTCCTGGTTCTTCACTTTCTTCATCATCTACTGGTAATAAAACTACATATTCTTCATTATCTAATTCAACTAAATCTAAAAGTTCAAAGTTAGATTCCTTTCCCTCTTCATCTGTTAAAGTTATTATGTTGTCTGATAATTCTTCCTCAGAATTGTTTGTTATGTTTTCGTCATTCATTACTTTATTCTCCCTTCAAAATTAATTTTATTATAATTTGTATTTCTACAAAATTAAAACCATTTTATTTATACTATTATTTTATTTTTTGTCAATTATCTTCAATTATCTTTTTTCATTTTCATATAAGATTCCAAAATATATACTGCTGAAATTGTATCTACTATATTTCTTTTTTTATGTTTATTTACGTTTAAAAAGTTCATTGTTTTATGAGCTTCTACAGTTGTTAATCTTTCATCTATTCTTTCAATTTTTATTTTATTGAATTTGCACTGTAATTTATGTATGAACTTTTCTGTAACTTCTACACGTTCTGTTTTTGTTCCATTCATATTCAATGGCATTCCAATTGCAAATGTATCAATTTCATTATTATATTCAGCAAGTATTTCTTCTAAACGCTTTAAAACTATTTTATCATTTCCTTGATGATGAATTGTTTCTAAACCTTGCGCCGTATAGCCTAGTGGGTCTGTTATAGCAATTCCAACTCTTGCATCTCCATAATCTATTCCTAAAGCTCTCATATATTACTTGTCCAATCCAATATAATTTTTTACCATTTCTTCTAATAGTTCATCTCTTTCAACTTGTCTAATTAAATTTCTTGCTCCATTATGGCTTGTTATATATGTAGGATCACCAGAAAGTATATAGCCTACTATTTGATTTATTGGGTTGTAACCCTTTTCAGTTAAAGCCTTATATACCTCTTTAAGAATTTCCCTAGTTTTTTCATTTTTTTCTTTTTCAACATTAAAACTAACAGTTTCGTCTGTAACCATATAAAACCTCCTATAAATAATTTATATTACTTTCTGATGTATCAGCTGTGTCTAAATATTCTTCTAGTTTTTGAGTAACACCAACTAAAGCAGTGCCTTTATAATATTTTGCAAGAGCAATATTTAATTTTGGTGATACCTCAGTTTCATCTCCTTTATAGTCTTCTGCAGGTGCTATTTTTATAGCTTCCGTTTTTCTTTTACTGTTTTCATAAACTCCTCAACTGCTTCTAAATCAACTCCTGAAAAAACTATAGCAAATTTTGGTCCCATATATCTCACAAATAAATATTCTGGTGATAAGTTTTGTTTTATTTCTCTACAAACTTGTGTTATTACATTATCTCCTGTCTTTCTGCTTATTTTTTCATTTATTTCAACTAAATTTATTATTTTTAATAAGCAAACAGTTGATGTAGAATATTTATCTATAACATTTTTTCCTTCTGTGTATAAATACTCTGCTGTTTTTAATTCTGAATATTGGTCATCTCTTACAATTTTTTCTATTGTAGATTGATTTTCTACAGTTTTTAAAACAGCAACAATATTATTTTTTACAACTTCTAATATTGTAGTATCCACATTATCGAATTCGTGAGGAGTGCTTCCTTCTATTATCCAATAACCAATGTAAACATTGTCTATGTATATTGGAAAGAACATTGCTGCCTTTGCTCTTCCAAATTCCATTTTTTGATAAGGCAATTTTTCGCCTTCTTTTTCAACTGTAATGTATTTTGGAATACCCGTTTCTATACTATCTGCAAAAACTGGTTCTGACTGCAAATTTTTCAATGTTTCCCAATGTTTTTCTGCAACATTTGAGGCTCTTATTACAAATTCTGCACCATTATAAACTACAATGGTTGAATATTTTATACCATATTTTTCTATTAATATGTCATTAATTTTTTTCAGCTTATCATCAACACTTGATGTTTCACTTATGGTATCCATAAAATCTTGTAATACATTTAAACTTGTAATTTGTTGGTTTATGTTCTTAAAAGAATCAATTTTTTTGTGTATTGACATATTATAGAACATTAGGCCTATTATTATTGCTACTAGTAATAAAACTATTATTATCATCATTGTAAAATTTCACCTCATTTTGTTTATTTAAAAATTATTTCTCATCTTATTTAATGTTGCATTCATATTGCTATTAAATGAATAATTTGTTTTTGTATTCTTTTTACTATAATCATTATAATTCTTTGTTGGTTTTGTCTTATTTTTTTCATTTGCAATTAAAGGATATACCATGTCTCCTAATCTTTGTAATGCGTCTAAGAAAATTTTAGAATACCCATTTAACGATATTTCACAATCTACTAATCTCTCTAAATATCTACCATAAGTTTGATCTTCAAATGGAATTGTTGTATATTTTACATTATCTTTATCAAACAATGTATTTATATATGTTGATGCTGGATCATTATAACAAGAAATTCCTCCTATAACCATTTTGTCGGTTAACTTTCTTAATTTTAGTGTTTTATTTATTACTATTCTTAATTTATTTGGATTTAATATATTTTTATATTTCAATTCATTTAAAAAAGCCGTTAATGGTTGAATTGTAAGAATATCATATGTTTGTACTAAATATATCTCATGTGATTCCGCAAAATAATTGAAATTTGTGTCAAAATCACAATCCAATAATACTAAAGAATAATTTTTAGATAATGTATCTAATATATTTTCATAATCATCTATACTTGGATTTTCACCTGGCAATGTAGTATATACAGTAAGATTTTTACTTACTTGAATGCCATCTGCCACACCACTTCTAAGTCCATCAATACATCTAAAAGACTTTTCTCTTAATGCATCTTCGTTTAGAGTATAAATGTAATATGCATTTTTATTTTTTGTTAAATCCAATATTGCTGTTTTTATTCCTTTATTAGATAATAAAACCGCTAGATTATTTACTAAGAATGATGTTCCATTCTTTGATGTTCCAACAAATGATACAATTTTGCAATCGCCTGTTACTAAATTAGATGTTGCTGTGTTTTCATTTTGGGTATTATTTGCAACAGTATTAATAGCGTTTGAACCTTGTATTTGATTATTTTTATTGAAGTATTCAAACGAATTACTGTAATTGTTCATCTCGCTATTAGTTAAATTTTGAGTATTATTTTGTTGCAAATCTCCGCCTAGGTATCCGCCATTTTCTTCATATTCATTCTTTTCTTCAGGCTTATTTTCCTCCTGAGGTTCTACAATTTTGTTATTGTTAAAGCTTTCCATACCTGGTAATTGAGGCATTTCATTGTTTTCAAATAAATCATTGTTAAAATCCCTTTTAAAGAAATCAACAGGTTTATTCTCTACTGGTTGCTCAAACTTTGGTGCTGGAGCTTCATCTTCAAATCCAGGTAGCATTACATCATCTGAATTTTGTTCTTGAACATTTGAAGATACTTGATTATTTAAATCAAATAGATTTATATCATCATCTTCTTCAGGCTCTGGCAATGTAACAGCTTCGTTTTCAACTTTTTCTTCTGGTTCAACTATCTTTTTAGGTCTACCTCTGCCTTTTTTTACCTTTGCTTCTTCCATGGCAATTTCTTCTGGTGTTTTTTCTTTTCTTGGTCTTCCACGACCTTTCTTTACTGGTTGAACTGGTTCAGTTTGATTACTTTCTTCATTTTCTGGCATTGTATTTGTTTCTTTTCCAAATTGTTGAAGATTCAAGTTATTATCACCTTGTTGCAAAGTTATTGGTTGAACATATTCTTGTTCAATTGGCTTAGGCTCTATATATTTAGGTACAGGATTGTTTTGAATATTTGGCTGAACATTTTCTGGTTCTTCATCAAATAATGATGAAAAAGCATCATCACTTTGTTCAATTCTTGGCATTACATTATTTTGTTCTATATCATGCATTGTAGAATTCGTTGAATTTAATACTTCCTGCGTTGTATCTTGTTTTGTTGTATATGCCTTTTTTACATTTTGCATATTTATTGCAGATGGAATTACCACAGGCTTTGTTAATTTGGCTTTTTGTAATTCCTTATCAATAAGTTCAATTTTATTTACGTTCTTACTTTCTATATTCTTTGTTGTAATTTTCTTTCCTGTTCTACCTTTTGTTACTTGATTTTTTACACTACCAATCATTACCTGTTGATATTTTGGACATCTTTCTTCAAGAACAGCTCTAACATTCAGTGGCAAATATTTTGTAATTAATTTAAGCTGAGTGTCTGTATATTGTTCAGCGATCTCTTCAAAACTTTTTACATATAAATCTTCATTTTTTCCTAATTTTTTATAGTGATTTAATATGTGCTGAATCTCTTCTTCTTTTACAGTATCCATGTTTGAATCTGTATATTCTACTTCTTCTCCATCTATACCATAGTACACTTTAGCTTCTTTTTTAGTACGTGGCATATTGATAAGTTTACATACATTATCAATTCTTCTATCTTGTCCTATAAGGACATTGTAGATTCCCATACTAAATAACTTTGCAAGCAATGAATCACGTCTTTCACGTCTATCTGTTGCAATTAAAATAATAGGAATATCTCCTTCTCTACTATTAGAAGCTTCATCACTTATACTATCTAATTTATCATATAAGAAATTATCTATAACCTCATAATTATTATTTGCATAAGGTTCCAAATCTTCTCCTATAACTATTCTGTCATAAGACTTATCCTTTTGTAACTCTTTTATTATCGCGTTGAAAAAATACACATTTTTCCCTGAAATTATTTCTTTGTACATAGACTGATATTTTTTTGTGATAGCCTCTGAAATCTTTTCATTATTTACTGCGAATAAAACTCTCATTAGTTTAACCCCTCCAACCTTTTACTACTATTGCAAAAACTAGTGGTAATACTTGGCATATTACAACTATTGTAACACTTGCAATCATTAAAGCAAAACCTTTGTCTCTTACATCTAATTTTTTTATTCCAATTATGTATTGGTAAATTGCTGCTATTATTATAGCCACAAATCCAAATGGAATACTATAAACTCTTATTTTGCTCAATAAAAAAGCTGTTAATCCATATGCATCAGAACCATAAGCTTCTTTATATTCTTCTAATGTTTTTAATTCTTTGTCTTTTATCTCAATTATTTTTCCAGTTGTACTTTGTGCCGTTTCAGTAACCTGATTAGCTGCATAAACAGATGTACACCCCATTAATAAAAACAAGATAGATATGATTGCTATTACTTTTTTCATTTAATTATCCCTCTTCCTTTATTTATTCTTATTTCTATATAAATTACATCTAATATTCTACACTAGAATGAAAAAAATAGCAAGAAAAAATCTTACTATTTTTTATTATTTTAACTAAAATTTATTATATAAATATTGCATCCACTTATAAACTGCATTTGCCCAGTTTTTGTCAGAGGCATATTTTGTATTTACACCTGTTAATGTAGATCCATTATAGTAATTTCCAGAAGCAACTTCTCCATTATATATAGCTGTTCCTTTTGGATTTAAATAATATTTTGCAAATACTCTTGCAAGCATATCTATTCCCTCTGCATATGTTCCAAAAGAATATGCATTCTCAGATGGAGCCCTGTCATATGCTCCATATCCAAATAAATTCTTTTTATTTTGTGCCATCGCAGATGTTCCCCAATTACTTTCATGTATAGCAACCGCTGCTAAAAATATGCCATTGACATTATACTGCTGTTCTGCATAGTAAAAATATTTTGCATTGTCTTTCATTATTCCCTTTTTATCATTTGTATTATTGGCAAATATTTTTTCAAATTGTGCCAATGATAGTCCGCTCGGTTTGTTCAAACTCATATTGAAGTTTAAAGCGTTTGATGAACTCACCGCAGAGTCACTCACTTTTTGTTTTGTTCCAATTGCTACAATTTTATCTGCTGCCGGCTTTAATATTTGGTTTCCAACGGCTTTATCACTTATTAATTCATCATTTACAAAAGTCTTTTTTCTCGTAATAACTTGCTTTCCATCTCTTCCTTCTTGTTCAATTTGAATAGTTCCTAATTCAAATTTATCACTTTTTACATATACAGTTGTAAATTCTAAGTCTATATCTTCTGTATACAGCTCTTCTCTTATAATGTCTTTTGTATTTTCTTCTATAATAGATTTCAACTGTTCTAAATTATTTTCCTCTATCTTCTGTGCATTATTATTTATGTATGGTTCGGCAACTGCAATGGTCGTTACAGTATATTTCTGTTTTGCTATATATGCAATTATAAAACTTAAAAATATAAAAGCAATAGCAACTAGGGCTATAAAAAACTTATAACCTTTAGCTGCTATTGTATTCAATTTATTTAAAATTTTATTACTCATTAGTTACCCCTTAATTTCTTCTTTTATCTTAACAAGCGTATTTAAAGCCTCTATAGGAGTTAATTCATTTACATTTACTTTATCTAGTTCGTGTGCTATTTCTGCAAGTTTGAAATTATATAAATCTAATTGCCCTGATACTTGCTTTTTATCTTCTTTTTCTTGTGCCTTGTTTACAAGCACATTTTTCCTTTCTATTTTCTTTAATATCTCATTTGCTCTTTGAGTTACTGCCTTTGGAACTCCTGCCAAACGTGCAACGTGTACACCATAGCTTTCGTCTGTTCCCCCTGGGATTATTTTTCTAAGGAAGATTATATCTTCTCCTTTTTCTTTTACAGCAATCGAATAATTTTTTACACCTTCTAGTGTATCTTCTAATTGTGTCAGTTCATGATAATGTGTTGCAAATAATGTTTTTGCTCCGCATTTTTCTTTGTTTTCTATGTATTCTGCAACTGCCCAAGCTATTGAAAGTCCATCATAAGTTGATGTTCCTCTTCCTATTTCATCTAGTACAACCAGGCTGTTTGCCGTTGCTTCTTTTAGAATATTTGCAACTTCCATCATTTCTACCATAAAGGTACTCTGTCCCATGCTTAAATCATCTGATGCACCAACTCTTGTGAATATTTTATCGACTACTCCGATGTGTGCCGATGTTGCTGGTACAAACGAACCAATTTGAGCCATTAATGTAATTAATGCAACTTGTCTCATATATGTTGATTTTCCTGCCATGTTTGGGCCTGTTATTATTGAGACTCTGTTTGTCTCTTTATCAAGATATGTGTCATTTGCAACAAACGCTCCACTCGGTAACATTTTTTCTATTACCGGGTGTCTTCCGTCTTTAATATCTACAATTCCACTATCATCTACTTCTGGCATACAATAATTAAAATCTTCTGCAACTTGTGCAAATGAGCATAAAACATCTAGTTGTGATACAGCCATTGCAGACTTTTGTAATCTTTGTATTTGAGATTTTATGTGTTCTCTTATTTCTGAAAAAGCTTTGTATTCTAGTGCTACAACTTTTTCTTCTGCTCCTAAAACTTTGCTTTCAAGTTCTTTTAGCTCTTCTGTAATGTATCTTTCTCCACCGGTTAGTGTCTGTTTTCTTATATATCTATCTGGAACTTGTGATAGATATGATTTTGTTACTTCTAAGTAATAGCCAAATACCTTGTTATAGCCTACTTTCAAGCCTTTTATTCCAGTCTCTTCCCTTTCTTTTGCCTCTAATTGTACGAGCCAAGTTTTGCCGTCTATCATAGCAGTTTTTAGTTCATCAATTTCTGGGCTATATCCTATTTTTATAATTCCACCTTCTGTTATTAATATTGGTGGTTCGTCTATTATTGCCTTATCTATTAATTGAAAGATATCATCTAATGTATCTAGGTCATCATATATTTTTCTAAGCATTCCAGACTTAGCATTTGCAAGCATATTTTTTATTTCTGGTAACTTACTTGCAGATGATTTTAAAGAATTTAAGTCTCTTGCATTCGCACTTCCATAAGATATTTTTCCGGCTAATCTTTCTATATCATATACACCTTTTAAGCTTGATGAAAGTTCTCCTCTTAATATAATGTCGTCTTTAAACTCTTTTACCGCTTCTAACCTGTTATTTATTTCTTTTACATCTATCAATGGATCTGAAATCCATCTTCTTAAAAGCCTTCCTCCCATTGAAGTTGCTGTTTTATCCAATACCCAAAGAAGAGTTCCTTTTTTAGACTTGTCCCTCATTTTTTCTGTAAGTTCTAGGTTTCTTCTCGCATTTATATCTAAAGACATATATTTCGTGATTGTATAAATTGTAATCTTGTTGATGTGTTCTAATTTTGTTTTTTGAGTATCTTCAATATATTTTATAAGTCCATTTATTGCAGCAACTGCAAATGGTCTTTTTTCTAGGTCTTTTATGATGTTTCCTTTATCATCACTAAGCGCATATTGCATATATATTTCTTCTGTTTCTTCGCTAAACTTTTCCTCATCTTCAGTAGAAATATATACATCAAAGCGTTCTTTTATTTTGCTTATTTCTTCACCACAATCATATAACATCTCGTTTGCAATTATTTCAGATGGAGAATATCTTGAAATTTCGTCTAATAATCTCTCAAAATTATTTTCTTCCTTTATTTCTGCCGAATAGAAATCTCCTGTTGATATATCACAAACCGCTATTCCGAAAAATATTCCCTTTTTGAATATGCTCATTATGAAATTGTTTCTTTTTTCTTCTAGTAAATTAGACTCTGTTACAGTTCCTGGTGTTACAACTCTTATAACATCTCTTTTAACAATTCCTTTCGCAAGTTTTGGGTCTTCTAACTGTTCACAAATTGCTACTTTATGTCCATTTTGAACTAATTTTGCAATATATGATTCTGCTGCATGGTACGGAATTCCACACATCGGAGCCCTTTGCTCTTGTCCACAGTCTTTTCCTGTTAGTGTAAGTTCAAGTTCTCTAGATACATTAACTGCATCATCGAAAAACATCTCATAAAAGTCCCCTAATCTATAAAACAATATACAATCTTTATATTTTTCTTTTGTAGCAAGATAGTGTTGCATCATTGGTGAGTATTCTGCCATTTATTTTTCTTCCTTTCATTGTTAAAAAATAATTACAATTTTTCAACTATACTTCTCCTTTTAAATACCACATATGTTCAGATACAATCTTTAAATTTACTATTTTTCCAATCATATCATCTGTACCTTCAAAATTTACTACTTTATTTGTCTCGGTTCTGCCTGTAAGCATGTTTTCATTTGTTTTACTTTTTCCCTCAACAAGAACCTTTTGAATTGTGTTTACATATTTTTGATTGTTTCCTGCAATCTGACTCTCTGCAAGTTTCTTTAATCTATCAAATCTTTCATGTTTAACTTCATCTGGTACTTGATTTTCCATCTTGTCTGCCGGAGTTCCAACTCTTCTAGAATAGATGAACATATAAACTTGCTCGAAGTGAACCTTGCGTACAACATCAAGAGTATCTTCAAAATCCTCTTCTGTTTCTCCTGGAAATCCTACTATTATATCTGTTGAAAGTACTATTCCCGGAATTCTAGCTTTCATCTTTTCTACCAAAGCTAAATATTGTTCTTTTGTATATTTTCTGTTCATTCTTTTTAATATTTCTGTACTTCCAGATTGTAATGGTAGATGTATTATTTTGCATACTTTTTCACAATCACGTATTGCTTCTATTACATCATCTGTAAAGTCCTTGGGATGAGGCGAAATAAATCTAATTCTTTCGATTCCATCTATTTTATTTACTTCTCTAAGTAGCTTTGCAAAAGAATCAATCTCTCCAGTTGCAAGATTTTGTTCTCTTTCGACTCTCATGTATGAATTAACATTTTGTCCTAAAAGAGTAATTTCTTTGTAGCCTTCTTTTGCCAAGCACTTAACTTCTGCAATAATATCTTCAGCCTTTCTGCTTCTTTCTCTTCCTCTAACATAAGGAACTATACAATATGTACAGAAATTGTTACAACCATTCATAATTGCAACAGAAGCCTTAATATTATCGTCTCTCTTGATTGGAAGACCTTCTATAACCTCTCCGTCTATATCTATTATATCTTCAATTCTCTTACCATTTACGATAGCATTGTAAACATCTTCTGGGAACTTATAAAGAGTATGTGTTCCAAATACAATATCGAAAAATGGATAACTGTGTTTCAATTTATCGACAATGTGTTTTTCTTGCATCATACAACCACCAATAGCAATAATAGTACCATTGGTTTCTTTATATTTCTTAACTTCTCCTAATTTTCCAAACAATCTATCTTCTGCATTTTCTCTAACACAGCAAGTATTAAAAGCAACAACATTTGCGTCTTCAATCTTATCTGTTTTAGAATATCCCATCTCTTCTAGCATTCCTGAAATCTTCTCAGAATCGTTTTCATTTAGCTGGCATCCCATTGTTAAAACTATGTATTTTAGATTTTTTCCTTCGTTTAATTTTCGTACTTTTTCTATATATTTTGTTTGCTCACTAATCTTTTCTTGCATTTCCATAACCTTCTAATATTCTCCATTTTTCAACTTTTTTCTCAATTTATTTTACAATAAAAAATGAAAAATATCAAGAATATTGACAATTAAATTTGGCTAAATCGTAATGGTTTTGAACCAGAACTGGTTGACAAAAGCTAAAAATATAGTATAATATTATTGTAGTTTTTGATGTAGGAGAAAAAATTATGGCAAAAATATGGAAAAAATTGTTGTTAGTAATTCTTATTGTTGCATGCTTATTTAATGTAGTATCTAAAATAGTAAAAAGATATTCATTAAAAGAAGAAATGCAAAGTTCTATTCAATATATGGAAGAACATCAAAAGAATGAAAATACATTATAAAAAAAATAAATTAATACTTGAAAATATAATTCAATTATGTTATTATAGTATTTAGCAGTTTTTATTAAAAAAGGGAGAGGTGAATACAATGAAAGAAGGAATACATCCAAATTATGCAGAAACAACAATCACATGTGCATGTGGTAATGTTATAAAAGCTGGATCAACAAAGAAAGATATTAAAGTTGATGTTTGCTCAAAATGCCATCCATTCTGGACAGGTAACTTAAAAAGAGAAACAACAGGTGGAAGAGCAGCAAAATTCAGAGAAAAATATGGAATTCAATAATAAAAAAATTAAAGGAAATGGAAGCATCTCCTTTATTTTTTTGCCCTACGTTAATAAATATTGAACACTTACTTTAGTGGTGAAGCATGCCTGTTTCTAATTTGGCTATCTGGGCTCTGCTTTTACCTATGCTCAAATCCGAGCATACAGAGCTCAGTTCTACCAAAGTGAGAGACGAAAACCAACAGGGTAGGCGGCATCGGTCGTATTGGAGTTATAGCGGTAGGCTGCTGGATTGTTTGAACCAAGGTTGTAACAAACGCCCCCTCGTCTCGCACAAGGATAACTAGCGTCGGAAGTCTTCTCTAAAGTCCACTCTACTACATTTCCAGCTATGTCATAAATATTCATTACTTTATTTTTCTCTGATGTTCCTGTTGTTACTAATATTCCGTTTCCACTTGAAGATTGGGCTATTTTATTTCTACTTGAATCTACAAAATTTGTAGTTGGCTTTGTTGATTGATTCCATGTTGAGCTTAATGACCAATCACTCATCGTTGCATATTTTCCTGTCTGACTTAATTGGAATACTGAATTTCTATAGTTTCCTATTGTTGTACTATTTGATGTTAATTTACGTGTATCTGTTACCTTTGCTGTGTCTTTACTCATAAATGCTAGCACTAAATCCCATTGTACTCCAAACATTAAACTACTTGTTTTTGTTCCTGAATTTACATTACTTGCTAAATTTTGTGCTTGTGTTCTTGTTACATATGTGTATGGATATGCATCTGCTTTTGTTACTGGTGCTGTACTTGGCGTAATATATTTTTCTTCTGAATTTTTGTCTATATTACTCGTTCTATTAGTTCCAATTCCAGCTTCGTATCTTCCTACATAAAATCCGCCATTTTCATATATACTTTTTAACATACTGTTTTTTAAATTATTATATGCTGTTGCATCTGCAAACCAACCTACATTTTTGTCATCAGCTACATATGTGTCTGAATAACCATCTCTTGTTACATAGGTACTTGTATAATCTTTTAAATCTTTTTCTATACTCGTATAATCTGCATCTGTAAATGCTGTTTTTCCAAGCCCTGTTGTTTTATACACTGCTGTTGTTCTTGGCACTACTACCCACACATATTCATTTCCACTTGCATCTTGTATTACTAATCCTGTATCTATTGTTCCTTCTTTTTTTGTAAATGTATTATCTGGGAAGTATGGTGCTGTTTCTGCTGTTGCTTCTGCTGGTACTTTTGTACCTGTTCCACTTCCTCCAGCTCCACCATTTCCAGCCAATGCACCTTCCATTTCACTTAGCAAACCATTCATTCCTTTTAAGTCATTTTCACTTGCTTCTGCAGATTTTGTTTTAGCCTCTTGTGCTTTTGCTATTATTCCGTTATTGCCTAGCACTAAGTTAATGCTTACTCCTGCAAGGATTAGCAAGACAACTATGGTAACGACTAACGCAACTAGGGTTATACCCTTATTATTTTTCATATTGTTTTCCTCCTCGTATAATAGTTTTTATAAAATTTATTTTTATAAA
>ENA-OOXY01001451-OOXY01001451.1-human-gut-metagenome-genome-assembly--contig:-NODE-1451-length-15884-cov-6.944532_pt1 | contig 15884 bp, 6 predicted proteins | sample MGYA00241593_ERZ501355 | MGnify/ENA primary metagenome ERZ501355 (study PRJEB25962, sample SAMEA2042739) | human gut metagenome | biome: human gut; feature: human-associated habitat; material: faeces... | reverse complement strand
CGCAGACGAGCAATGGCGTTTCGCCTGTGCAGGTGCGCCCGGCGACACCCGTTCCGCAGACGCAGGACATGCAAAACCGACCGCAAGTCGGTTATCGCACGCCGATTCAGCCCCTGACGAAGCCGCAGGAGACCCCGTCCACTGCCGCGCCGAAGAGCACGACGACGATGGAGAATCCGTATGCGCGCCCGGTGGCGAAATCGGCAGAGGAAGCGCCGCGCCATCGTCGCCGTACAGATCAGTATCGCCAGGATGACGACAGCGCAAACCCGAATGGATAACAGAATATTTGGCAGGAGCAGCACGATTTGCGGGTTGCTCCTGCTTTTTTTGTGAATCAACAATATTTTGCTGTTTTCTGTTTGCCAAGTTTGGAATGTTACATTGAAAAAGAAGAACGAATGGCGTGGAAACAAAGAAAAACCGGTCGAAAATTTGCGTACACTGAACGAAAATTACGAAAAATCGAGGAAAGCAACAGACAAAAGAATATTCCTATTACGATAGTTTTAACATGCAAATAACAATACTCAGGAAACTAACAAGCCGTTAACAGGTGGAAATGACAAAATTGCCACACGAAAGTATGGCAAAACACACAAAAATGCACCAAATGAGCATAATAAATGTTATTTTTCCGTCTTGACAGTTGAAGATTTGATGGTATAATAAACCATGTAAGAACTCGAACTGTGATTTGCCGGAAATCTGGCGAATTACATATCGAGAAACAATAAATGAGTTACATGTGAAGGAGACGTGAACTGTGACAGAGAAGGAACTGCGGAAGCTGGGACGCGCAGAGCTGCTGGAACTGCTGCTGGAACAGGCACGGGAATTTGAAGCACTGGAGCAGCGGCTGAATGCGGCAGAAGCGGCGCTGCAAAGTCAGCAGCTGCAGCTGGAAACGTGCGGCTCAATCGCGGAGGCGTCGCTGAAGTTAAACGGCGTGTTTGAGGCGGCGCAGAAGGCCGCAGAACAGTATCAGCAGAACGTCGAGCGGCTTTGCCAGGAGAAAATCAGCGCGGCAGAAAGCCAAGCGCAGGAAATCCTCGCTCGCGCAAAGAAAGCCGCCAATCAGCAGTAAAGAAACATGACAGAAGGGAGGGCGCGCAGGTGTCAGAAGACAAGAATCAGCAGAAAACGGGCAAACAATTGCTTAACGACACGCAGGAAGCGGCGGAACGCGCCCACCTGTTGCGGGAAATGAACCCCACATCCGCACAATTGGAAACGGAACTGAAGCATGAAAAGCGCAAGCACAGCTACAACCGCGCCCTGCGCAGCACGCTCTATACGCTGCTGGTGGTGGCGGCGGTCGCGGTGCTGATTGCAACCATGGTCATGCCCATCCTGCAAATCACCGGCACGTCAATGACGCCAGTGGTCGGGCAGGGCGAAATCACAATGGTCGTGCGCGGGTCAAATCCGCAGCGCGGCGATATTATCGCTTTTTACTACAACAATAAGGTGCTGATTAAGCGCGTTATCGGCCTGCCGGGCGAGTGGGTCAACATCGACGGAAGCGGCAACGTCTACATCAATGGCGAACTGCTTGATGAGCCGTACATCACCGACCGTGCGCTGGGCGACTGCTCCATCACGCTGCCGTACCAAGTGCCGGACGGGCGGTATTTTGTTCTGGGTGATCACCGCTCCACCTCGCGCGACAGCCGAAGCACACTGGTCGGTCCGGTGTCCGAAGAGCAGATTATGGGGCGCGTAACGCTCCGCATTTGGCCGCTGAACCGCATTGGATTCCTGCAATAACGTAAGTACAATACAGCAAGAAGAGGAACACAGGTTCCAGAATCGGAGGATGCTGACATGAACCGCAAACTCATGGAATTAGCAGAAAAATACGTTGCGCAGCGGAAGCGCCGGATACGTCTGCTCAAGACGGTCACGGCGCTGGCACTCGTTGTCGCCATCTGCACGTCTTATGTGCTGATGATGCCGGGTCTGACGATGGCGGCGGAAACGTACTGCGGGCTGGAGGAGCATACCCACACGGCGGACTGCTATGTGGATGAGCTGACCTGCCTGATTTCCGAGCGCGAGGCGGAGACAGTCTTTACCGATATTATGCGCTGCAGCTTTGAGCCGCACCGCCATTCCTCCGATTGCTACAATGCGCAGGGCAAACTCAGCTGCGGCTACTGGGATGGCTACATCCACGAGCATGACGAGAAGTGCTACGACAGCAACGGCGTTCTTATCTGCACGCTGGAGGAGCATCCGATGCACAAGCACACGGATGCCTGCTACAACTGGGAGAAGCAGCTGACCTGCACGCTGCCGGAAAGCGAGGGGCACATCCACACGGATGCGTGCTATCGGGCAAAAGAACCGACTTGCGGTCTGTTTGAGAGTGAAGGCCACCAGCACACGGCGGATTGCGTGACGGAAACGCGCACGCTGATTTGCACCGAGGACGTTGCGACGAACTCCGACATGCCGCATGTCCATGATGACAGCTGCTACGAAGTGACCCGGACGTACACCTGCGGTCTGACGGAAGGCGAGGGCGCGCATCACCATACGGATGCCTGCTATCCGACGACGGAAGAACCGACTTGCGGTCTGTTTGAGGGCGAAGGCGCACACACGCATGATGATTCCTGCTACGAGATGGTGCGCGGCGAACTGAAATGCAAGCTCTATCCCGACCCGGCGAAAGTGCACACGCATTCCGCGTCCTGCGTCGATGCGAAAACCGGTTACTACACCTGCGGCTACATTCAGGTGCTGCGGCATCAGCATACAAATGAATGCATTGTGACGGTGACGGCGGAGGATTCCGGTCATCATCACACGGCGGACTGCTACGAACGCCACTATATCTGCGGCAAAGAAGAGCACACGCACACGGCGGATTGCTACTATGACCCGACCCCGAACCCCGATGCGACGGCAGCGCCCGAAGTGACAGCTGAGCCGACGGCAGCCCCCGAAGCAACGTCAACGCCCACGGAAGCGCCCACAGCAACGCCTGCGCCTACGGAAGAACCGACGCTTGCGCCGTCTGTGACGCCCGCGCCGACGGAAAACGCCGCCGAAACTGTTGCCCCGATGGACGAGCCGTCCCCGACACCTGCGCTTACGGTGATTCCGTCGATGGACGCTAATGCCGCGAAGCCGGACGACATGGTGATGCCGTCGTTTGGACTCGACCCGGGCTTCCTGATGATGGCGAACGAACCGCCTGCCGTCAGCGAGAGCGGCATGCAGATTACCAATATTACGGTATCGAACATCATACTTCCGGAAAATGCCAATGCGTACAACTATAGCTTCGCGGCGGACTTCAAGATTTCGGATGAAGCTATTCTGCGCCATGGCGAAGGCAACAAGATTATTATTCCGGCAGAGAATACGCATATCAAAACGGACAGCACTTCTGTCTGGTCGGGCACGGACGCCAAATTCAGCAATGAAAAGCCGGCGTTTAAGTTCCAGTATAATCCCGCAACGAAACAAGTTGAAATGTGGTTCACCGACGAGTATATGGACTTTGTCCGGAACAACCCCAGCCATGACGACCGCACCGGCACCATGAAGATGAGCGCCGAAATCCGCAAGGACGATGTTGAGAATCTGGGCAACGACGACCTGACCATCAAGTTCGGTGGCGCATCGACTACCGTGAAGTGGGAGGACATCGACAGGGGCAACAACTCCCTCCTCAGCGATTTGAGAACTTGGAAAAGCGGGGCTAATGTCAACTGGGAAAAAGGAACGATTGAGTATACCGTCAAAATCGAATCCACAAAGGGCACGAACGGCAAGAACGCGACTGCTAAAGACGTCATGACGGCGGTAAATAAGCAAATGGCCCTGACAAACATGACCGTCACGGAGGTTAAAGTACACTCTAACTGGAGTCAGGTGCCGGCTGTTGACTCTGCTTCGACAGAAATCAAGACGGACGGTACATGCGCCTGCGGTACGACGGGAACGCACATTCACTACGTTTATGCGAACACGACGGACGAAAGCGGCAAGGTCTATACCATGACGACGGACTATGTGCTGCCGCCTCTTTCGGCAAATGAAACATACGAAATTAAGTATGAATACACGTTCGATAAGGACGGAATGACCGGTGAATACGATCAGCTGACAAATACTTTCACTGCGCAGAGTGGCGGAAAGTGGGATCATTCCCAGAATTCCTCTAACAGCAACCCTACTGACGTTCAGATTAGAAAGCTGCAAAAGAGCAGCGGGTACAACAGCAATGAGGGCTGCATTCAGTGGACGCTCACCGTCAACGAAAACCGTTTCAACATCAAGGACAAGACGCTGACGGACACGATGTTCGACCAGCTTGTGGACGAAAACGGCAGTCTGCTGTTTTCGAAGACGGATGGCAAGGGCTATGTGTCGCAAATCACGGCGAATAACACGCCTATCACCGCTGAAAACTACACGGATTACTTTACCGTGGAAACCGGCGTGGACGGCAAACCGCAGCTGAAATTCAAGGACACCACCGCTAAGATCGTAATCCAATACAAAACGCCGGTGGAAGCAACCGCGCAGGATCAACAGATTACAAACACGGCGGAATTCGACGGCGAACAAAAGACAAGCACCGCGCATGTAGGGCAGGACAAGCGTTACAATGTGGTGAAGTCGGTTGACGCGAGTATGCCGGCGGATCCGACGAAGAACGGCGAATACACCGATGGTCTGTATCCGGTAGCGTGGAACGCGACATACACCTTCCCGGCGACGAAGGATGTTCAGTATAAGCTGAACTTCGGCGATACGCTTGACAAGAAGGTGGAATGGAAAAACGGAATAGAAATCATGCAGCACTACATGACGGCGGCTCAGGCGCAGACATTGCTCAACGCCATCAAAGACCTCGATGTTGTGAAAAAGCATGATGCGCAGAAGGTGCCGTACACCATTACGCTGCTGACCTGCGACAGTCAGGGCAAAAATGAAGGCACGATGGTGGTGTCTGCGGAAACGACGCTGACGGAAGGCTACTACTATGGTTTCCGGTTTGAAACGACGGGCGAAGGCGTTGTGCTGAACGACGCCAATACGGATGTGAACGCGACGACAAGCGTTACGCTCCCGTATCAGACGACCATCTATTTGGAAGAGTCCCGCACGAGCGGGGTTGACTTCAAGAACACGGCTGTTAACGCGGGCAAAAACGGAGACGCGTGGTACAAGGCCGCCCCGAACGACCTGGTGGAGAAGAAGTTCGGCAACCATGGCGTTGGTGATTTGAACGGGCAGACCATCCACGAAAACGAGCTGTACTGGACCATCCTCCTGCGCAATGATGGCGTGGCGCACGACGAAATCACCCTGACCGAAACGCTCCCGCCGCACATTGTGGTGGAGTACATCGAATACGGCGGCTCGAGGCTGATTCTTAGCGAAACGGACAGCACGAAGATGACCGTTGTCAATAAGAAGCTGGACAATGCCGGTACGATTCCGGATGGCTATGAGGTCAGCAACGAGTGGGGCGAGCAGCGCATTTCCATCAAGGCTGATTTGGCGGCGGTGGGCGAAGGCGCACAGCAGCAGCAGAGAATCAACATCTCCATGAAGCCGAATGAGAATACCGGCGGTTCGGAAACGATCCTCAACGGCAAGGCGGATATGACCGTCAAGGTTCACTGCAAGATTGCCGACGACTTCCTGGCAACCGCAGTGAACGGCAGTTTGGCGCTGGGCGTGCTGAACAACCAGCTGGACGTGAGATACGACGCGGCGCTCTATCACAAGGAGCAGAAGACCGAGCTGACCTACGAGGAAGAGACGGTCGAGGCGGTAAACGTCCAGAAGGGCTACAGCGTCAAGGGCGGCGACCAGCAGGCGCGAATCACCTACACCATCGACATCAACCAGGCAGGCGCGAAGCTGAATCCGGCATCCAGCACGCTCAGGCTGACGGATACGCTGACCTATGACGTTCTTGGATTGGCTGGCGTGTATCCTTATCTGCGCAATGTGACGTTGGATGAAGGTTCCTTCAGGCTCTATGAGGCGTTGAAGGATGAAAACGGCAACCCGATTCTGAACGTTGATGAAAACGGCAAGGGACATTTGGTGCGCGGCGCAGAGATAGAGAAGTATCTCTGGAAGATGGAGTTCACGGAAACGGAGGAAGGGAATAAAACCTACCAGTATCCTCCGCAGGGAACGCCGAGCTTTAGCGGATCGACGGTAAACACGCGTAAGCTGAACATAACTGTCACCGTTCCGGACGGCAAGGCGCTGATTCTGGAATACACGGCGCAGGAGAACATTCTGCTGCCGCCTGAGGTGACGAACGAGTACAACTTCAACGACGTGAACCACAAGGGCATCAGTCCGGCGTTGAGAAACCACGCAAACCTTGAAGGAAAAGACAGCTCAAGTACCGAACTGAACAACAGCAATAACGACTACTTCAGTCAGGGCGGCGGCTACATCCACAACAATCTGGTCATCCGCAAGGTGGACAGCGCGAACACCTCGCTGCTGCTGCCGGGAACGGAGTTCACCCTCTACGCATGGAACACGGAAACCAACAAGTTCGAGGCGGTTGGCGGCGAAAATGGTAAGGTCTACACGGATCAAAGCGGTATGATTACTTACCAATACAATTCGGAGAAGCTGAACGAGCGTCCGCTCGACCCGAACGTCGCGTACATGCTGGCGGAAACGAAGGCAGTCGAGCCGTACCACCTCGTGCTGGAGGATCGCCCGCTGGTCGTCTTCCACATCGTTCCGCGAGCGGACGATACCGAAGCACATCCGGAGAGATACCCGGACGGTCTCAACAATGGCAACTTCGGCACGATTTCAAAGAGTCGGCTGCAGGAGCTCATGACTGCTTCCGGCATCAAAGGCGTGGTGGATGGCCCGCACACCGTCAACGGCTCTGCGAGCATCAACATTCAGGTGAAGAACAGCAAGGACCGCCACGACATGGAGGTGCAGAAGAACTGGGCTGGCGACGACGCCCATGAGAATGCGCGCCCTGCCAGCGTCCTCGTGATGCTTCGCCGCTATGCGCTGACGCAGGAGCAGTATACCGACGTGCTGAACACGGATGCAACGCAGAATCCGCAATGCATCCTGTCTGCGGAAATGGTCAACAATAGCACGAAGGTTGCGCGACAGTTCCCGGAGAATCAGGACGTTACGCTAACGCTGAACCTGCTTGATGGCGCACTTGACAACGCTGCGCGTATTGTGGCTCGCGTAGACGGAAAAGAAGTGGTCTTGGAACCGCAAGATACGTCGAGAAAACAGTTCGTTTACACCACCAAGATGACGCATCAGAAAAAAGTAATTTTCTGCTTGCAGTGGAAAAACTGGGAAGGAAAATGGCAGGACGGTCGCTACTATAACAACGTGAGCATCACGATGACCCCGGAAGGCACACCGGTTGACGAAGTGCCGACGCAGGTCACGCAGTTCACCGACGCGCAGTGGGCAAAAATTCGCCAGCACCCGGACGACGCTTACGGCGGTCGCGAGGCTACGCTGACGGCAGCGAACGGCTGGCACACCCAGTGGTCGCAGCTGGAATCCACCGGCGCGGACGCGAACGGCAACAAGCTCTACTACATTTACTACATCGTCGAGGGCAAAGTGCCGAGCTACACCACATCCGGCATCACCTACACCATCGACCCGAACGCCAGCAAAACCACCGGCACGGTCACGGCGACGCTGACCAACGTCTACCGCCCGGAGGACAAGTACGGCGAAATCAGCATCGACTTGTCCAAGGAATGGTACGCGCCGGATGGCACAAAGCACACGATTACCGAGGAATTCGGCGGCGTGCAGGTCGCGCTCTACAAGACGCGCTGGGATTACGTCAACGGCGCGTGGACGAAGGGCAGCACGGAACGCCGCGACACGGTCACGCTGGCAGAAGCGAACAAATGGAGCGCCAAGTTCGAGGGGCTGGAAACCTACACGGTCGCCATGGAAAACGGCGTTGTCCAAAACGCCCGCGCCTACACCTACAGCCTCCGGGAACTGAACGTGCCGAGCGGCTTCTACTGCCAGCTGGCATACAGCGGTCTCCCGCAGCACCCGAGCGAGTACTTCACGGACGGGAATCCTGCCAATCCGAAGGCGGACACGCAGAACGCACGCGGCACGGCGACGCTGCGGAACTACGAGATCGCAAAGCTGACCATCGAAGCCGAGAAGCGCTGGGGTGAAGGCGCGAAGCCTGAAAACATGCAGGATACGCTGACCTTCCGCCTGACCCGCGAAAAGCAGGAGAACGGCGCGTGGGTCGCGGACGACAGCTTCCAAGCGGTCACGAGGGTCATGAGCATCAGCAGCCTGAACACAAGCAAGGTCGTGTTCGGCACTTTCCCGAAGTACGCTGTGACGGGCTTCGACGAGCAGAATCAGCCCATCAGGCAAAGCTACCGCTACAAGGTGGAGGAGGTCAAGTACCAAAACGAAGCCACCCTCCCGTTCAGCGTCAGCTATAGCCCGGCGGACGGTTTCGTGACGACGGAGGGCGATGCGAACACCAGCACCACCGTCACTGTGACGAACAACAAGCTGACGAGCGAGAAGGAAGGTCTGTACCGCTTCAACGTGGCGAAGCAGTGGCTGGACGCTTCCGACAATCCCGCGGACAAGCCCACGCCGGAAGGCACGAAGGCGAAGATTACCGTGACGCGCACCCGCCATGTCTATGCCCCGGATACGGGCTGGACAGCGGAAACGCCCACCGCAAAGACAATCGAGCTGGACACCACAGCAACGTATACGGCGCTTTGGGCAGACTGGAACGAAACGCAGTCGGTTTATGCGCAATACAACGCCGACGGCACGGTGAAATCCGCGTGGGCGTACACCTACGAGGTGTCGGAAGCGGCGATTGACGGCTACTTCGGCACGCAGCATCTGCCTGCGGACTTCCCGCAGAAGCCGGAGGACTACTTCACAGACGCGGCACTGACCGATATCAAGGAGATTTATCGCCAGCCGCTGACGGACACGCTCCCGGAAGTGACCGAAAAGAACTACTACGTCGAGCGGTTCAACGTCAAGGTGGACAAGACTTGGGCGCGCTTCCGCGACAGGGATGAGCTGACGTTCTGCTTGATTCAGGCGAAAAAGCAGCTCACCTTTGACAGAAATGGCAAGCCCATCAAGACGGCTGATCAGCAGTACACCTACGTCACGAAAAACTGGACGGAGGGCGGCGAAGAACCGGTTTGGGAGTTCAACAACCTGCCGAAGTACTACTTTACGGTGAATGAGAACGGCGAAGCGCAGAAGAAGCCGTACTACTATTACATCGTAGAGGGGTACGAAACGATTAATGGTGCGCTAAACCCGTATCTGTATCAGGTGAGCTACACAGGCGACGCTACGCTTGTCAAGAAAACAACCGGTGCGGTGAACCAGCCTGCGGACGGCGGAACGGCGAACATCCACGCGAAGAACCTGCCGGGGTATGAAGTGGGAAATCTCAACCTCAATTTGACGAAAGAATGGGTCAATGTCAACGAGAAGCCGGAAAAGGTTACGCTCAACTTGACTGAGACAACGCATTCATGGACAAAAGAGGCAGGGTGGATAACTTACGACCCCAATTCGGATACCGTTGAAATAATGCCGGATGCGAATGGAAACTGGACGACAACGCAACCGCTGGAAGCGTACTCTGTTCAGTATAATCCGGACGGCTCTATTCACACGGCGTATGTTTACACCTATGAGCTGACGGAAGCCCCTGTGAACGGTACGATGCCTGTTTACAGCTTCTCGGAGAACTGGCCGAAAGAAGTGGGCGACGTCCTTGAACTCAATTCGGCTGGCGAGCCAATCAAGGCAAAGGATGCGTTCAAAGCCTCTTCGTCACAAATGGAAGGAAGCTTCTTAGTCACCATCGCGGACGCAAGCGCGACCATCACCAACGTGCAGACCGGCAAAATCAACATCGAGAAGAAGTGGGCTGCTGAACCCGCGTACGACGGCGCGCAGAACCCGCTGGGCATCCAGAACGTGTCGATTTCGCTCTTCCGCGAAGTCTGGGGCGAAAACTGGAAGGATTCGGACGGCGTGGTGCACTACAACTGGTGCGGTGACCCCTTCCAGCAGAATTACGTCCTGTCGGCGGAAAACGGCTGGAAGCTGACCATCGACAACCTGCCGTTGTACGACACGACCCTCAATCCCGACGGCAGCCTGCGCAAGTACCGCTATTACATCTTCGAAAACACGAGCGTCGGCAACGGCACGCTGGACCGCTACACGCCGGTGATGACGGCGGATGAAAGCGAACTCGTCGGCTCGATTCTCTACATCACCTTCAAGGATACGACGGAAAACAACGTGACCATCACCAACGTGCCCAAGAGCATCAGCATTGTCAAGCAATGGGCGGACGCGGACACGTTCGGCGAAGAGGGCATGATGCAGGACATCTACCTTGAAGTCATGATGAAGTATCAGGAAGTCTACTCCACGCAGTGGAAAACGGAAAACCTGCTGGAAAAGAGCTACTTCAGCCTGAAGGACGTTATCTGCACGCCGAGTTCGCTCACGGCGGAGCTGGTGCAGATTAACGGCGCGCCCTACCTGCATGTGTCGGGGCTGGCGAAGGCGGATGAACCGTGGCGCGTGACCATCCGGAATCTGCCGGGCTACAACAGTGCGTCCTTCATCATCCGCGAAGTGGAGCTGGCGGGCTACCTGAACAACCTGCCGGACGGCAAGCTGGAGCTGGGCTTCAACGAAATCGGCACGATTACCAACACGCCGACGCAGCTGAAAATCACCAAACAGTTCAAGCAGGCGTATTTCCCCGTAGGCAGCGAAAGCGAACTGCCGCTGAATGTTCGCAATACCGTCGTGTACCTGCAAATCTGGCGCGAAAAGCGTGACGGCGCTGGTCTTCCCCAACACGAACGCTACACGCCCTTGCTGGGCGCGCTGGAAGCGAACATGGACGCGACGATCTTGCCGGACGGCACCGTGAAGCTGACGGTCGGCACGAATACGCCGACCGACGCCGCAACGCTGACGCTGACACGCCTGCCGCGCTACTGGTTCGACAAGGATACAGGCGCAAGCGGCGAATGGTACTACTACGTCAAGGAAGTGGACGCGGAAGGCAACGAAGTCCATTCGGCTTCTGACCCGACGAACGGCGAACGGCCGGAAATCAACCTGAACGTCAAGACCCTTACTGTCACCAACACCCTGACCGACGTCAGTGCCCGCAAGGTCTGGACGTCGCTGGACAATCAGTTCACACTGAATCCCGCGAACCTCCCGGACATCACGCTGACGCTCAAGCAGACCACCGCGGAAACGGCGGCGGACGGCGACAAGATCATCGCGACCGTTACCCTTGGCTGGGACGCGGAAGCGGGGAAGGTCGTCACGAAGAATCTGGATGGCTGGCAGTTTGGCGAAGTGGTTGAATACACCGCGCCGGAAGGCAGCAAGAACATCTGGTGGGGCTACAAGTGGTACAATCTCCCGGCGTATGACGCGGGTGGCAACATCTACCGCTACTACGCCAAAGAGCAGACCCCGGTGGGCAGCGGCTGGCAGCTGGTGACGGACGACACGAACGCCACGAACACCGCGCCGATTCCCGCGAACAGCGAAAACCGCGTCTTCCAGATTACGAACACACCCATTACCTACACGCTGCCCGAGACGGGCGGCATCGGCACACTGCCGTACACGGCGGGCGGTCTGCTGCTGATGGCAGCGGCGGCATTGCTGCTGGGGCAGGAAATCAAACGCCGGAGGGAAGGCTGCTGAGCAGTCGGCAGCCCCCTTCCGGGGCAGCTCAATCCGTATACGCGGGCGAAAGCCCTTGTATAAACATGGGGAAAAAAACGACGGGAGGAGGAATGAAAAAAGCATAGCAGCTATACGTCAGGAGACCTCCCGACGTAGGCAACCCCGGTAATCCCCGCAAAACGTTTCCCAATGAGTGAAAAACGACAACGAAAAGGAGAAAAACCATGAAAAAGTTTTGGGCAATTCTGCTGGCCATGATGCTCGTGCTGAGCATGGTCACTGTCGCGGGCGCAACGGAAGTGGAAAATCCGTCTACTGACGCGGAAGGCTTTACGATTACGGTAAACCCGAAGGACGATGTGGATCACGAATACCAAGTGTACCAGATTTTCACTGCTGATGTTGAAACAAATGCAGGAGTAAAGGTGCTGACGAGCGTCAAGTGGGGCACAAATGCCAAGAACGATACTGATGCGGTCAGGACTGGCGACCCTGTTCCGGACGCTGTTCTGGATGCTCTGAAAGCTGTTTCGGGCACGAATCAGGAAAAGCTGGCTGAAATCACGAAGTACTGGAATGCTGACTCCACTCCGGTTGATACGTTCGCTTCCACCAAAGCAGCCCCCGGCACGAGCAAGAAGCTGACCCCCGGCTATTACCTTGTGCGGGACAATCAGGCAAAGCTGGAAGGCAAGGACGGCGCTGCCACGCTGCTGATTGTAAAGGTGCTGGATCAGGACATCGTTGCGACTGCAAAGTCTGAAAAGCCCTCTGTGGACAAGCAGGTACAGGACGAAGTTGCTGATGCCGAAAAGAACGGCGGAGAAGTGAATCCGGAAGGCTGGGGCGAGAGTGCCGACCACGCGCTGTTTGAAAACTTCAAGTTCCGTCTGGTCGCAACTATTCCGGTCAACGCAGATTATAATGACTATCCGACGTACAAGCTGGTCTTCAACGACACCATGTCCAAGGGCATTACCTTTGTTCAGATTGATTCTGTGAAGGTGAACGGCACCGAACTGAAAGCTACCGATTATGTTTGCACTGCAACGCCTGGTCAGAAGGGCGCAGGCAAGGTTGGTGACAATCAGGCTCAGCCGTCTTGGACGCTCACAATCGAAGACCTGAAGAAGGTGATGAAAGAAAACACCAGCATCACTGCTACGGACAAGATTACGGTTGAGGTTGTTTACACGGCGTATCTGAACGAAGAAGCGCAGGTCTTCAACGCGAGCGCCAACAGCACGGACAACAAGAACAGCGTCGATTTGGAATACTCCAACAACCCCAATGCTGATGGCATGGGCAAAACGCCGGAAGACCATGTGTGGCTCTTCACCTATGTTGTGAACAACACGAAGTATGCGAACACGGCTGAGGCAGGCAACGAACTGGAAGGCGCTGGCTTCACGCTTTATGATCAAAATGACCGTGTTGTTCCGCTGTGGAAGGATGCCGATGGCAATTACATTGTCGCAGGCACCACGAAGCCGAATGATACCTATACGGATGTCGCAAACAATGAAATGATTACGGAAGCCAATGGTACGTTTAACATCATCGGTCTGGATCACGGCACGTACACGCTGAAGGAAACCACGGTTCCTGCTACCTATAATCCGCTGGATCCTGTCACCATCACGATTTCGGCAGACCACAAGGAAGCTGCTGGTGGTGCAAGTGCAACCATGGAACTCACGGCGGCTTCTACGATGAACAACAAGCTCGTCAACAAGTCCGGCGCGACCCTGCCTGAGACCGGCGGCATCGGCACGACCATCTTCTACGTGCTGGGCGGCATGATGTTCGTGGGCGCGGCGCTCATCCTCATCGTTCGCCGCAAGGCCGAAGCGGACGAAATCTAATTTCTCTCCCGCAATTCGTTGAACATCCCCATGTTCTGATGAAACCCCTGCCGGGCGGTGCGCGCAATGCCGCCGCCCGGCATTCCCAAATGGGAAAATGAAGCATGTTTGCAGAAAGGAGGCGGCTCATGAAGCGCAATATGACAACCATTTTGCTGTTTGTGGTGCTGTTTGTGGGTCTGGCGCTCCTTCTGTACCCGTCCGTGTCGGATTTCTACAATTCCTTCCACCAGTCGCGTGCCGTAGCTACCTACAACACGGTGGTGGAGCAGGAGTCCAAGAAGGATTACGAGGCGGATTGGGCGGCGGCAAACGCTTATAACGAAAAACTCCGCGCACAGTCCACCGTTGATCGCTTGATTATGACCGACGAGGAGCGCGAGGAGTACGACGCGGTGATGAATGTCGGCGGTTCGGGCATCATCGGGGTGATTGAGATTCCGCAGATTGCCGTGACGCTGCCGCTGTATCACTCGACGAACGCCAACGTGCTTCAGGTCGCCGTCGGTCACATTGAGGGCACAAGCCTGCCGACTGGCGAACCGGGAACGCATTCCGCCTTCTCGGCGCATCGAGGGCTGCCCTCCGCCAAGCTCTTTACCAACCTTGACCAGCTCACCTACGGCGATACCTTCACCCTCCGCGTGCTGGACAAGGTGCTGACCTATGAAATCGACCAGATTCTCATTGTCGAGCCGCATGACGTCAGCGCACTGCAAATCTATGACGGCATGGATTTGTGCACGCTCGTCACCTGCACGCCCTACGGCATTAACTCGCACCGGCTGCTTGTCCGCGGACACCGGGTCGAAACGTCGCTTGCGCAGCTATCCGTGCGCATCTCCGCGGACGCACTCGTGATTGACCCCTACATCGTCGCGCCGATTGTCGCCGCGCCGATGCTGCTGATTCTCCTCATTCTCATGCTGGTAACGACCAGCCCGAAACACAAGAAGCGGAAAGGAGCTGAGCGGTCGTGATGAGCCGCAAACCCTCGCGCCTGCTGGCGCTTGTCCTGCTGACAGCATTGTGCTGCCTTCTGCTTGCGCCCTGCGCGCTTGCCTTTGAACGGGTGGATTTGACGCACCCCTTGACGTTCGCCATTCAGGCGGATGACAACGAGGATGATGCGCACCTGCCCGGCGTGACCTTCCAGCTGTATCAGGTGGCGGACATGGACGCGGACGCTCGGTTCGCCCTGCGCAGCCCGTACAGCACCCTGAATATCGACATTAACGCGCTGAAGAATGCGGCGGACTGGGCAGCCGCGTCCGAAGCGATGAAAGCCCTCACCGCGTCCGAAACGCCTGATTTCACCGGCACGACGGACGAAAACGGCAGAGTAACATTTACGGGCCTGAACCCCGGTCTGTACCTTGTTTCTGGCACGCCGGTCATCATCGGCGGCTGGGCGTACAGCTTCCAGTCCTTCCTGACCTCTGTGCCGACGCGCAATGTGGACGACGAGTGGCAGTACGATGTCCTCTCCACCATCAAGCTGGAACGTTCACCCGCGCTGATTGACCTTGAGTGTGTCAAGGTGTGGGACGACGACAACCGCGGCACATATCGCCCTGTGCAGATTGAGATTCATCTGATGCAGGACGGTCAGCATATCGACACGGTGATTCTGAACAGCGAAAACAACTGGCACCATATCTTCAAGGATTTGCCGGCTGACCATGTGTACACCCTCAACGAGATTCTGGGGTCTGATGTGTACTATGAGCCGGAATATTCCATCGAAAACGGCGTGTATGTGATTACCAACCGCCGCACGGTCACGCCGACCCCGACCGCCCCGATTCCCGAAACGGGGCAACTGTGGTGGCCGGTGCCGATTCTGGCGGGTGCGGGCATGATTCTGTTCGTCATTGGCTGGATTCTGCACCGGAAATGGAGCCAAGAGCATGAAGAACCGTAAGGGCAATTTGCTGATGACGCTGGGGCTGGTGCTGATTTTGGCTGCTCTGGCGCTGGTGGGCTACAACCAGTGGGATGCCAGCCGCGCGCAGCAGGAGTCGGATGATGCGCTGATGGCGCTGGAGCAGATTCGCATTCAGCGGCAGATGGAATCGCAGCAGACCGCCGCACCGCCCGTAGTCACCGCGACGATGATGCCGACAGACACACCCGCGACGGATGCGCCGATAACCGACGCGCCGACGGCGGATGCCACTGCAGCGGATACCCCGGCAGTATCCACGCCCTCCGTAACTGACGCACTGACGACCGACATTCCGCGTGATGACGTAA
>ENA-OOXY01001440-OOXY01001440.1-human-gut-metagenome-genome-assembly--contig:-NODE-1440-length-15962-cov-9.632866_pt1 | contig 15962 bp, 9 predicted proteins | sample MGYA00241593_ERZ501355 | MGnify/ENA primary metagenome ERZ501355 (study PRJEB25962, sample SAMEA2042739) | human gut metagenome | biome: human gut; feature: human-associated habitat; material: faeces... | reverse complement strand
CAGGAATATTTTTATAGAGCAAAGGATGACAGTGGAAGTTCAAAAATTACAAGGGATAATAATGAAGAACCTCATAAAGGTGAGTAATTCACGAATTGTAAATGTGATGGTGAAAAAAGTAATAGAAAAAGTTTGGCAAACAGTAAGTTGCTTGGCTTGAAAATAGTGATTTCGAATTGACATTATCACTTTGGTCATAAATGCATAGTTTATATATAAAACGGAGACGTAGAAAACAAGGTACAATCAGTTGTTGTATTGTGTCGATGGTAGGCGTATAATAGTTTAATAGATGTAGAACATTACTTAAAAGTACGATTAATGAATGATTTGAGTGATAATCCGAAAGAAGACGGGTATAATATAGTAAGGCTATTTCTGCAGTACCATCCAAATGCAGAGGCGGATATTCAGAGTAAAGCAGATAAATACTCATTTTGTTCGGATTTGGCAGAGAAGCATTTGGATGAGTATAAAGAGCCGAAGAAATTAGCTGTATGGAATATTGTTGAATTGTTCTCTTTTGGAAATTTTATGGAATTGTACGAATTGTATTACCAAATGTATCCATCATTCAACTATTCTGATTATTTAAAATCTATCAAGTTTATAAGAAATGCGGCAGCACATAATAATTGTATTCTAAGTACGCTAAGGAAACCTAATAGTCTTAAAAAGTTCAGTAAAACAAAAAAGCTGGCAAATATACTCGGAAAGATACCTGAATTTCGGGAGTTGGATAACAGGGATGCTATGATGAAAAATCCGGTTATTCATGACTTTGTAACATTACTTTTTGTGTATAACGATGTTATGAAGGTATCGGCAACAAAAAAAGCCAGAAATAGAAAAATGGAAGAAATTTGTCATCTATTTTGTGATGAGGATGGAAGAATAAAAAGGTTCACTAGAGAATATTGTGTGTGTTCTGGTGAGCCTTTTTAGTATTTTACCATAATTATTAGTATTTTGAGTAATTGCATATGTTTACTGTAGGGGTAGCCGTGCTAGGCTATTTCCAAGCCGGAAGGCTCTGATTTTCCAGATAATGATTTTGGAGAGTCAGGGCCTTTCTTCGTGCTGAAAAGCACGGCTACGGGTGCCTGCTGTCAACATATGAGAGAACTTTTGGTCAAGTTGCCCAAAGAAATCGCATAGACACAGGAGCTGTGGTATACTGTGTCTATGCGAATTTATAACAGTCTTAGGACAATGTATTGGAGGTAATGCAATGGAATTTGAACTGCTTGCAGATAGTATTAAGCAAATAAATGATAAAGCAAGTTCAGCAGCAAAAAGTGCTGTAAATCAGCTCATGACATTGCGCAATTGGGCGATTGGTTATTATATAGTTGAATACGAACAAGATGGCAGCGACAGAGCAGAATATGGTTCTCATCTTTTGAAAAATCTGGAAAAGCAAATTGATCAAAAAGGAATGAATTATACGCTTTTTAAGGCTTGTAGACAGTTTTATAAAGTATATCCTCAAATTGGTTCGACAGTGTCGAGCGAATTTAAATTACCAGATTTTGGAAAAAGTTCGACAGTGTCGAACGAATTTGTAACAGATCCAGATGTTTTAGTTAATAACTTGTCTTTTTCACATATTCGAGAAATTATGGTATTAAATGATGCGTTTGAACGATTTTTTTACGAAACAGAGTGTATGAAATGCAACTGGAATGTAAGAAAACTCCGCAGACAGATAAAAACTAACCTTTATGTAAGAGCTGGTATCATAAAATAAACATAACGATTCAGGCACGGGCGGCGCTCTGGTTTACGATCTGCAGCTTTCTTCAAAAGGGCATTTCGTTCATTACCGTTCCGATTTTCACACGTCTGATGAGCACGGAGGAGTACGGTACCTACACGGTTTATCTGTCCTAGCTGCAGATCCTGACGATTCTGACATCGCTGTACCTATTCAATGGTGTTTACGACAATGCGATGGCAAAGTACGAGAAGCAGCGGGATGCCTATACCTCTTCGATGCAGGGACTGACGCTTGTGATTACAGGTGCGGTTTTCGCATTGTATTGTTTTACATCGGGTTTCTGGGAGAAGGCTTTGAATCTGCCGAAATCGATGATTTTACTGATGTTTCTGGAAGCGCTGCTGAGTCCGGCGCTTTCCTACTGGTCGGGGCGGCAGCGGTAGCCAACGTAGTGCTGAACTTTATTTTTATCCGTATTTTCGGTTATGTTGCAGCCGGTTACACGACGCTGGCATGCTATATTCTGTATTCGGTTGGACACTATGTGGTGAGCAAACGGATTCTGGTGGCAGAAGGCATTGAGGAAAACCTGATGGATGCCGGATTTCTGCTGGCATGTTCCGCATTTCTGATTGGAGTAAGCGTAATCTGCAATCTGCTGTTCCCATACAGGATCCTGCGGTATGCGATTCTGTTCGCAAGTGCAGGCCTGGTGTTCTGGAAACGGGAACTGTTGATGAATACGATGGCAGACATCCGCAAAAAGTAAATCAAAAGAAGAAAGAAAAGGAAAATTTACATGAGTACCAGTATTTCAATAAAAGAATTAAAAGAACTCGATCCGTCGAGCTATCAGATCGTGGATATCCGCGACGCAGTAGAGATTTCCCACGGAGCCATTCCGGGGGCGCTTGCGATGAAGACAGAAGAAATTGAGACCAGCGATGCGATTGATCGGACGAAAAAGACGATCATCTGCTGCAGCCGTGGCCGGTTCAGTGTGGCAGCCGCAGACGAAGCAGGACAGGAAAAAGAAGTTCATTCATGTACAGAAAAATAGAAGAAACGCCGGAGCGGGAGAAAATGCTGATCCGGTTAAAAGAGCTCCGTCTGAAACGAGGCTACTCGATGTTACAGGCGGCGCGGAAGATTTTCAGCCATCTGGACACCTACAACCGGTATGAGAAAGGCATTCGTGAGATCCCGTTGGACTCGCTGATGCTGCTGGCAAAGACGTACGACTGCAGTCTCGATTACCTCGCAGGTATTTCCGACCAGCCGCGAAAATATGGAAAATAATGCCAGAAACCGTACCGTTTCTGAAAAAATACGGTTACAGGCAGCCTGAAAGAGAAAAGAGGCTGTCGCACGAATAGCAAATTTCGGCATCCCCAGTAGTAATTGAAAGGATCCCAGCATCATATCGAGCGATTCATCCGGTATAAGATCCCCTTTTCACTCAGGATATTTTCATAGGATTCCTGACGCTTCTCTAAGAAACTTTTGGAGATGTACAGACGTTTATTCCCTTTAGCACGGGAACATCGTTCTTTATACGGACAGCCTGTAGGTACTCTTGGTTCAGTAGGGTGACCGCCTCCTGTATTTTCAGAAACATATTTTCTTCCCATTCGTTCCAAGCGACGTACCATCTGATAAAACAGGGCTTCGCAGGTGTCTGCCAAAAATCCAGTACGGAACCTTGCAATCGTGCTGTGATCCGGTGCTTTCTGACCAGCAAGCAGCTACATAAAGTTAATATCACGTTTACAAGCGGTTTCAATCTTTCTGCAAGAATAAATATTTTGGGAATAAGCATAGGTCAGGATCTTGAACATGGTCTTTGGGTCCACTGCCGGATTTCTGCCTTTGGTAGAGTACGCCTGATACAGTAAACTGTAATCTAAATCCTCCAATTCGTGGCTCAGCAGTCGGACAGAATCATCATCAGGAACCAGACCTTCCAAATTTAATGGCAAAACCAGTTGATAAGGCTCGCCGAATTCGGTATAATTTTTATGGTATTTTATGTATTTGGTCATACTTAATTATACCATGGATTGCGGGCTCTTCGGAGTCCGTTTTCTGCTTTTGGACATAAAAATGGAGCTATTGCTCCATAGATGATTACTCATCTATTTTGCAACAGCCCACTTGACTTCTCTTAATTGTGCACATCACCTGAAGCATCTGATTGCAAAATTTCTACAGAATGGATTGCATGAGTAAGATATGCATCCGGTGCAATACAGGATTCAAACTCCCAAACGGTATCGTAAAAGGCCGAAAAAATTCGATTCAAACTAATTTTGTTCGGAATACAGATATTGTAATACGGTGTATTTCTCCTAAAACGCAAATAAGAAAACTCATCTGCAAAAAACAGTGTCGGTCTTGGGATATGCTGGTAATCAGACAGCAAACCATTCGGCAAAATCTTAATCTGAAGCGCATTTGAAATTTCATGCAGATGTTTCATATGCTTAAAAAAATGAAGACGCTGTTCCGGCGAAAGCTGAATTCGATAACCATAGAAATCCAATTCGCCAGTAACTGTAAAATCTGTAAATGCAGAAGCATAAATCAGTGCTCTTATCGGTGTAACAGCAAGTATCTGCGATACCAGAGAATGCATTTTTTGAAGTACAGGTCTGTATGTCTTTCCTATAAAAGAGCCATACTTATCAAGCAGCTCATTATGTAAATCAGTTGGAAGAAAATGTTCTGTAAAATGTCCAAGCAGACAAGAAGAATTCCGGGCAAACAGTGAATGCTCATATTCGTAAGTACGAATCATTTCAGGAATAGATGTCCGTCGAATAAGCAATGTTTCTTTGCTGCAAAGTAATTTTAATTTGTAATAAAGTTCCGTTGAAAGAGACGAATCTTCAATTGTTGTAACAGCAAGACAATGGTTCTGATCAACTAACATACCTGAAAGCGAATAAATATCTTTAATCGCAAAAACCATTTTTTTCTGTGCCTGTGTTCCGCAATAAAGATTAAAATCAATATTCGAAAGATTTGAAAGCAAATTCATCAGGAAACCAGCCGTATAAACCGGATTATCTGAAGACGATTCCAAATCAATCATTAAAGAAAAATGAACTCCTGGAAGCACAAGTCCTCTGTCATTGTGCATGCTGTTAAATTCAGCAATTAAAAGCTGATAATTCGTGTCTACATTCAGAATATCTACCATAGCATAAATATTTAGCGACTGTACTTTACGGAGTGATGGATGTTTCATTTTAAAGATAAACTGATCCAGTGTAAGTTCCGGATAATATGAAATTTTAGTAGCCACTTTAGAACCAGTTGTTACCTGAAGTTCTTTTACATATGTATATTCAGATTCGAGATGATCGTAAATCGCTTTCTGAAGATTCGAAACGTCAGAAATTTGATATTCTTCTAAAAAAGTGTCCCGGTTATCATCAGTCAGAGCCTCAACAATACACTGGCTGATATTCTGCAAAATAATTTCGTGATTTTTTTCTGTTGGAAGTGATTTTCCACTAATCCATTTGCTTATATAAGATTCATCATACTGCACAGCTTTGGCAAGTACATAATTTTTTAAATTGGCCATAGATGTCAGATGCTCTAACAGAACACTGAATCTGTTTTTTTCTTTCATAATAATCAAAAGCCCCTCTCTTCTATTATAATTTTAGTGTACTGCATACAAAATAAGAAAACAAGAACATTTATACAAAAAATTTCCTATTGAATGAAATCCTGAAAAAAATGAATTAGTTGATTTGTTTGATTCAATATGCCAAATTCACCACTTCTATTGAAAAGGAAAAATATCCATGATAGAATACGAATCGTCATTATAAAACAAATAAATAATCGGAAAAGGAAGTAAATAATTATGGAAAATACAGGAGCAACATTAACTGGAAAAGCGAGCGTTGATAAACCATGGTTACAGTTTTATCCAGAAGCACTGCGCAACGTTGAAGTGCCAACAATAACTGTTGAAACGTTTTTAAGAGCAAAAAATCCAGACGAAAATAAAATTGCATTTGAATATTACGGAAACAAAATTACATGGAAAGAATTCTGGGGAGAAGTTGATAAAGCAGCAAAATCTTTAAAGATACTTGGATTTGGTGAAGGAAACAGAATTCCTGTATTTCTGCAAAGTGTTCCGGCACATTTTATCCTTCTGATCGCAGCAGAAAGAATCGGAGCTGCAATTATCTGCAGAGATGACATTCCAGAAGAATTATGTTTTGCAATCAGAAAATCAAAATCAGAGACAGCATTTGTCATGGATTATACATCAAAGTCAGATGAAGATCTGTTCCGTGCAACGACACCAATGAAGCGTGTAATTAAGGTTTCTCCATATGATTATGCAGATAGAAAATCTGTCCCGGACTATGTTGAAAAAGAAATTGCATCCAGATATACCGGTGCGATAGAGACAACAGAAGGAGATCTTACATGGGACGAGTTCCTGGCACTTGGGAAAGATTATACAGAAGACTATATGGCACAAGAAGATGTGAACAGACCAGTATTTGGCGCATATACAAGCGGATCCACAGGAATCTCTAAATTAGTTATTCATTCTTCTTCTAATATAGTAGCAACTGCATTCCAGATGTCCATCTTTATTCCGCCGTCAGATGTACCGGAAAAATGGTGGCTGCCAATCTTACCACCTGCACTGATTGCAGTAACTGTATCAATGGCAATCTTCCCATTGTCAGCAGGACTGATTATGGTACTTGATCCATTCTGTCCGCTGGAAGATATTGATATCGCATTTATGGAGCAGAAGCCAAACTTCTGGGCACTGATTCCAATGTTCTGTGAAATGCTTATGAAGAGTGACAGAATTCCGGAAGATTACGATATGTCTCATCTAAGAAGTATCGGAACCGGAGCTGAAGCAATGAACGAAAGGAAAACACAAGAAGTAGAAGCATTCTTCCATAAGCATAATGTTAAAGCAACTTTAAGTGCCGGATATGGTCAGAGTGAAGGATGTTCAAACTTTACACTTCCAAATCCGATGTTCCCGCTGGTAGACGGATGCGTTGGAATGCCAATGCCGGCAACAACTATGGCAGTATTCTCAGAGGATCTGGAAGAACTGAATTATGGAGAAATCGGAGAATTATGTATGACGGGTCCTGCTATGATGCTCCACTATGCGGGATGGAGAGGTGATGAACTTACTGAAAGAACACTGATCAATCATCCAGATGGGAACTGCTGGTTACATACGGGAGATAAAGCTTACATCAATGAACACGGAATTGTATACATTCTTGGACGTGGAACAACAAAGCGTTTCGGTGGCGGAGAACTTTACATGATGAGAATGGAGACAAAAGCAGTACGTGTAGCTGGTGTAGAAGATGGATTCTTCTGCTTTGTACCAGATCAGGATCATGAAGGATATTTCCTTCCATATTTCTTTGTAATCCTTGATGAAACAAAGAGTCTGGATGAAGTAAAAGCAGGTCTTGCAGATGCACTGGAAGAATATGAATATCCGGTAGACATCCGCGTAATCAAGGAAAGACCGTATTTCCACTTCAAGACAAACAGAAAAGAACTCACAGCAGCAATTCTTGAGGAACTGAACTAAAAAAGACTCCTCTGTCGCATCAATATGTAAATTCTATATAAATAAGTAAGAAAAAACTTGATGATTCCCCGTATTTTAACAAATCATAAGATACGGGGGAATTTCTTTATTACGTTTATACATGCCAGAAACCTGAAAACCAGACTTTTCGATGTGTTTTTGTGCTAAAAAACGTCAGTATGTCTTGAACAAAACAGTTAGCAGTGATATATTAAAGTAAATACCTAATTACTATATTATATGCAAAAATATATGCAAAATACGAATTACAGTAGCATATAATAGAGGGTGGAGTATAAATAAAATACAATGGAAATGAGGTGGGGGCAAACAAAAAACGTAATATGAATTATCTAATACAAACACGAAAGGAAGGGTAGACATTATGAAAAAGAGAAGTAAAATGCTTTTGAGTTTATTCCTCTCTACTATAATGGTATTCAGTGTAGTGCCTTCAACAGTTTTTGCAGAGCCTGCACATGAAGAAACACCAGCAGTGCAGGAAAATACTACAGAAGCCGTGCAGGATAACACCAATACAAATGAGGCAGAAGATCCAGCAACAGAAGATTCTGTGACAGAAGATGATGCAACAGAAGCAACTACTGATTCTTCAAACACAGATAATGATGCTGTGGCCCAGACAGATAATGATGAAAATAAAGTAACTATTTCAGGTATTACAATACAGACACCAGTCATCCAGTTCAAGGGTGCTAATGCAGCAGTAGCAGAAGCACTTACAAAAGATATAAAGATTGATGAAAGCGATCCGGCAATCCAGAGCCTGCGTGAAGCATTGGGGGATCTCGAAATGGTTGGCGGAGAAGCCGGCACAGAATCCAATGAATCTAATATCAGCACAGCAGACCTGTATGAAGCAGATGAACAGGCTGAAACCAAGAAGCTGACAGCAGACCAGATTAATACAGTTGTTGGTATGTATCAGCAGTATCTGAATCAGTGGTCAGCCAATGCTAATGTACTCGGTGTTCAGAATCCATTCTTTCTGGATTTCAACGATGATACAGATGGTCTTGGTATCCTTGGTGAGATGCTTGCCTTAGACGGCAAATCTGTTCAGGATGTCAGAGATGGCAAGGTGAGCTACGATGACCTGACAGGTATGATCTTTACTTTCACATATGGTGATAAGTTAGGTATTAAGTATTATGGTCCAGATGTAACAAATGCAAGAGATGAAGCTCTTGCTGCAGTTACAGCATCAGGTGCACAGACAAAGGCACAGAAGCTGCTTGTTCTGAATGACTGGTTGGCCCATAACAATACATTTGATATGTCCTACATCATGAACTCTGGTAAGGAATCAGATGATGACAAGCCGATGATTGCAAAGGATCCTCAGAAGCAGGAGCATGAGGATGAAGTTTACAATGAGATCTATAAGGTTTACGAACCACAGATCAAACAGAATTTCCATGATCAGATTTATGCAGGCATTGAGAAGGATTTGCTTGTAAAATTTTATAAAAAAGCTATTGCTCAGACTTTGGTGAAGGCTGGACAGTCTGAGGAAGATGCGAATGCATATGTAGAAGCTAATAAAGAAGCTATCGAGAAGGATCCGGAAGCATTTGTGAAAGAAAACCTTCCAGACGCAGCAGAACCATTGAAGCAGGAAGCAGATAAATTTATCAAAAATGCTGAAGAAAAAGGCGTTGAGGTTTCTGAAGGCGTTACGATGACTGTTGAGCAGCTTACTCAGCAGCAGTTAGATAGCGCTACGAATCAGGCTGCAACCGGTATGACAACTGGTGTCATCAACTATTGGGAAGGTACTCAGTTTGGTGCATTCGGTATGGGTACATCTGTATGTCTGGGTTACTCCAGAGCTTTTTCATATCTTGTGCAGTGCCTGGATAAAGATATTTATCTTAAAGATCCAAGTAAAGGTTATGACAGCAAGAAAACTGTTACAGCAGATGATGGTACAACTTCAGAAGTATGTGATAACTGGAAGACAGCCAAAGAACTGTACTATGGTTCAGATGGTAAGACACTGGATATCAATGCAGGCTACACAGTTGACCTTGTAAGAATTTCCTTCCAGTCCAACGTTACAATGTATGGCGAAGAACAGGAAGACTTCGGTTCCGACCATTACTGGAATGCAGTCAAGGTGGATGGTCAGTGGTACTATGTAGACCCTTGTTATACAGATGTCTACACAGAAGTTATGAGTCGTGACCGTGTCGAGACAGATGGTGATATGAACCATGTCTTCTTCCTGTTCAGCGATACAGATGCAAGAAAATTGTATCAGGGTAACTTTAGTGTTTTAAGATCACTTTATCAGAATGAAGCAACAGATACAACATATGAAAAAGCATGGATGGCTCGTGCAGCAAGTAATGTTTACTATGCAGATGGTTATGCTTACTATATGTATGATTCGACAGACCTGTTTGACAGAGTAAGCAGCACAAGCATGAATCAGAGCCAGAAGGCTGCAGAGTACAAGATTGTTCGTCATAAACTGACAAATAAGGATACAGGCGATGGCGACAGCGATTATGAGACACTGATTAATTTCACAGACAAGAAAAACGACGATGATGACGATACATTTGTAAGCGTTCTGAACAAAGACGGTAAGATGGAGAAGAATGATCTTCTGACCAAACTGTATGCACAGTTTGTGGATGAACAGAGCATTTACCCATCCATCGGTCTGACAGCAGCACTGTGTACAGATGGTAAGATTTACTTCAACGTATCCAACGATATCGTTTCCTACAATCCTGCAGACGGTGCAGTAGCCGTTGTGAAGGAATATAACACAGTATCTGCAAAACGTGATACAACCAAGTTATTTGGCGGTATGGCATTTACAACAACAGATGAAAAGAGTGCAGATTTCACTGTCACAAATCATCCAATCGCAGGTCTGACTGTGAAGGGTGACAAACTGGTTGTTTCAATCGGTACAAACTTCGCGTTCATTTCAGGTAAGAGCAAACTGCTTGACCATTCCAGCTACGGTTATGAATTCGAAGAGACAGATTACAATCCGACTTATACAAACTACAAGAAGTATCAGCAGTTCATGGGCAGTCAGAGCAATGATAATGACGAGTTCATGTGGTCAGCTAACTTCGTTGATACAGTTGATATGAAGACACTGACAGGTACTTCTCATAATTATGAAACAGTTTCTGAACCTGCATACTGCGGACGTAATGCATTTACAGAAGAACGTTGTTCTGACTGTGGTCTGATCAAAGCGGGCACACGTGTAGAAGCAAAGAATACAGCACACGAACATCATTACATCAAGTTCCATGAAACATACTATACAAAGACTGATAGCGGTAGCTGGAACGAAGCGGACAACTATGTTTGCCCAGAGTGCGGTGCTTGTATTACAGAACCTGTTAAGCCCAAATATGAACAGGCTAATTCTACATACGAGAAAAGAAAAGCTATCTGGGATGAAGCTCAGAAGAACGCAGCAGAAGGACATGCTTACACAGCAACAGATGCTGAGTGGAGCGATGATCACACAAGCGTTACATTCCAGAATCTGAAATGTGAAACTTGTGCAAATCAGATCAATAAACTGGATTGTCTCCTTGAATCAGATGAAAATGCAACAAACAAAGCTAACAGAGATTCTATTGAGAACCATCTTGCAGAAAAAGTAACTGCAACAGCTAAACTTGCTGGCCATACAGGTACATGTGAACAGGGCGTGACTATGTACTACAAAGCAGCAGATAAGACAGCTGATGGTGTGAAGTATGTTGTAACAACTACTGAGGCAAAGGAAGCTGGAAAGCATGCCTACACAGGTGCATGGACATGGAACGAAGTTAAAGATGACAATGGCAATGTAACTAATTGCACAGCATCTGTAACAGGTGTTAAATGCTCCGTTTGTGATAATGAACCAACAGAAGACCAGATTAAAGTTAATGTTGTTAAGGATACAGAGAATTCCAAAGCAGCAACATGTACAGAAGCTGGTAAAGATGTTTATACAGCAACAGCGACAGTTACAGATGCTGATGGTAAGGAAATCGGTACATTAACAGCAGATCCAAAAGAAGTTGATTTACCGGCACTTGGCCATAAGTATGGTGAACCAACATGGAACTGGACAAAGGGTGAGAACAACACTTACACAGCAACAGCAACATTTACATGTGCAAATGATGAGAAACATGTAGAAACAGTTGATGCAAAAGTAACTGAGAAATCTGATGGCGCAACATGTACAGAGGCAGGTAAGATTACTTACACAGCTACAGTTACATTTGAAGGCAAAGATTACAAAGATACTAAGACAGAAGAAGTAGCAGCTCTTGGTCATAATTATGGCGAACCAACATGGAACTGGAGCAAGGGTGATGACGGCAGTTACACAGCTATTGCAACATTTACATGTGATCGCTGCAAGGATGTTCAGAAGGTAGTTGCCACAGTTGGTGATCCTGTAGAAACAAAGGCAACATGTACAAAGGCAGGTAAGATTACTTACACAGCAACAGTAGCATTTAACGGCAAGGATTACACAAATACTAGGGAAGAAGCCATCAAGGCTATCGGCCATAAGTATGGTGAACCAACATGGAACTGGACAAAGGGTGAGAACAACACTTACACAGCAACAGCAACATTTACATGTGCAAATGATGAGAAACATGTAGAAACAGTTGATGCAAAAGTAACTGAGAAATCTGATGGCGCAACATGTACAGAGGCAGGTAAGATTACTTACACAGCTAAAGTTACATTTGAAGGCAAAGATTACACAGGTACTAAGACAGAAGAAGTAGCGGCTCTCGGTCATGACTACAAAGTCTCAGAAAAAGACGGATGGAAATGGACAGCTGATAAAGAAAAAGGATATACAGCTGTTGCAACATTCGTATGCAGCCGTTGTAAAGATTCTCATGACGTAACTGCAGATGTTGTTAAAGAAGACAAGAACAGTCAGATCATCTACAAAGCAACTGCTAAATACACAGATAAAACTGGTAAGGAATTTACAGCTACAGCTACAAAGAGTACAAAAATGTCCGTATCTTACATAGTTCACTGTCAGGATTATGGCTGGGAAGAAGAATGGAAGAAAGACGGACAAACGTCTGGTACAGAAGGACAGTGTAAACGTCTGGAAGCAATCCAGATCAAGTTACCAGGTGGTGTTTCTGGATCTATCGAATATCGTACACATATTCAGGACATCGGTTGGGAAAAGAACTGGAGTAAAAACGGAGCAGTATCCGGTACAGAAGGACAGTGTAAACGTCTGGAAGCAATCCAGATCAGACTGACTGGTGAAGTTGCAGAGAATTATGACGTATACTACAGCGTACATGCCGAGAACTTCGGATGGCTCGGATGGGCTAAGAATGGCGAAGAAGCAGGAACAGCTGGTTACGGATACCGTCTTGAAGCAATCAGGATTCAGCTGGTTACCAAAGGGGACAAAGCACCAGAACTTGTTGGTACTATCAAAGAAGCTATGAAAGCAAGACTGGTCGGATACCAGACACATGTACAGGACTATGGTACACAGGCATATGTATATGACGGTGCTATGGCAGGTACAGAAGGCGAGTGCAAACGTATGGAATCTATCCGTATGAAACTCCCGTCTTCAGTGAACAGCTCAATCCAGTACAGATCTCACGTTCAGGATATTGGATGGGAGAAGAATTGGGCATCTAACGGATCATTATCCGGAACAACTGGACAGTGTAAACGTCTGGAAGCAATTCAGATCAAACTGTCTGGTGATGTAGCAAAGAACTATGATGTATACTACAGAGTTCATGCTCAGGATTATGGATGGCTTGCATGGGCTAAGAATGGAGAATCTTCAGGAACAGAAGGATACGCAAAACGTCTCGAGGCAATTGAGGTTCGTCTGGTTCCAAAGGGAACAACTCCAGACCTTCCAGCATCAGCAAATGAAAAAGCCTTCATCAAAAAAAATAACAAAGCTTAACTTGCAAGGGGCTGTCGGGAAATGAACCGCTCCCCGTCAAGTAGACAATTGAAAAAATATAAATTTTTCCTGCCAGTAGAAATTTATCTGCTGGCAGTTTTTATGCAGCTGGCAAGTAATTTTCGTGTTTTTCCATTGGCGTTAAAATTCCAAGATTCCTTTGCAAGCGTTTATTGTTGTAGTAATCTATATAATCTTCGATCATTTTTACGAGAGTACCTCTATCAGTGAATCGTTTTCCATAATATCGCTCTCTCTTCAGAATTCCCCAAAAGCCTTCCATTGGTCCATTGTCGATACATTTAGCAACTCGCGACATGCTTTGTATTATTCCAGCAGTTACAAGTTTTGTATGAAATGTCCTGTTCGTATATTGGAATCCTCTGTCACTGTGAAACAGTGGCTGCGCACCAGGATTTCTAAGTAAAGCATTGTCTACCGTATCAAACACCAAAGCATTGTTGTTCTTATCACGAATAACATACGAAACAATCCGTCTATCATATAGATCCAGTATTGCACTTAGATAAACTTTATGCTTTTCCATCCCAATATAATAATGGAATTCTGTCACATCAGTGAGCCATTTTTCATTTGGTGCTTTGGCAGTGAACTCCCGATTAAGTATGTTTTCAGCTATATACTGAGGGCTTGCAGCCTGTCTTGTGCATCCGTTGTTAGAATACTTGATAGTTGATTTTATATTAAGTTTACGGCAAATGCGTAGCACACGTTTATCGTTTACATCAATACCATGATATCGTTCCAAGTCATCCCTGATCCTTCGATAGCCTTTATCCGGTGAGTCTGTGTGAATCTTTTCTATCTCGTCGGCAATAAGCCTATTCTTTTGCTCACTTTTAGGAATTTCTCTGTGTAGCCATTTATAATAAGCTGCTCTAGAAACTTTACCAAGTTTACAAAGTGCAGCGATTGGATAATTATGTTCTTTGTGTTCTTCTTTGATTGCCTGATATATATGTTCATGACGGATCAGGCTTAGCCCCGCCTCCTCTCTATTTCTTCGAGTTTTTTTAAAAAAGATGCCTCCATTTCAGCACGTTCTTTCTCTGCTTTTAAAATTTTAACTTCAGCACGCAGCTTTTCTAATTCACTCATCTCATCGGGACGTTTTCGTTTGCCACGGTTATCTCTTAAAGCTTCCACTCCACCAGCTTCATATTTGACTATATAATTGCGAGCCTGTTGATAGGACACCTGGTATTGTTCTGCTGTTTGGGCATAATTACGATCATGTGCGATACAATACTGTACTATTTCAACCCGTTCTTCAAAAGTGGTTTTTCTTCCTTTGGTCATGATAATGCTTCCTCCTGTTCCAGAAGATTTTAATTCTTCATGACCATTATACTTCTTTATCCAGATTTGTAACTTAGCTTTTGAACGGATTCCGTATTTTTTGCAAATATCATCCTGAGAACCATAGCCTGCTAAATAATCTAAGACTGCTTGTTGTTTCAATTCTTTGGAATATTTTTTATTTCCTTTCAATGTGAATGCATTTGCTCCCATAGATTCATAGTTTCGAATCCATTGTTGGACAGATGCGAGACTTACATCAAACATATCGGCAATTCGCCGTTGGCTTTCTTTTCCATCCAGATATAGATTTACAGCATATGTCTTATCCTCAACAGATACTTTTCTTTTAGACATAAAATATGCTCCCTCCTAAGTGACAAGTTTTTATTATTTCACTTGTCTACCTAGAAGGGAGCATATCACATCTATTTTGCAACAGCCCCTTTGTCTTTGACAGCCTTGCTAAATTTTCGATTTAAACAAACAATTTCACGATTCGTGTCTTATTCAGCACAAAAATAGAAGCATCCATAAACAGATGAGCCAGCAAAGTACTGATGATCACGCCATTTGAAGTTAATAAGAAATCCGTATAGAATCCATACCAGCAGATAAATCCTGAATAAATTCCCATTAAAACTAATAAAGGGAAATTCTGCATGACACCAGATAAAGAATCCTTAATATCCTCAATGGTGGAATCAAAATAAACAAAACGTCCGATCGCAAGCATAACAAAATAAAAAATTAAAGAGTCATAATTTGAATCATTATAAATAAACTTAATATATAGCAGGATCAGAATGATATAAAATGCAGAGATTAATCTTACAGATGCTTTCTGCTTGGATGATATAACTTTCAGGTGGACAAAGATACGGTCAAACCAGAAAGTCAGGAATACAGAGCATACTAAAAATGCAAGCAGTAAAATGTCCTGATATTTATGCCAGTATAAGGCTGCCTGTGGAATCCTTTCATCAAGTACATAATATAGAGAAAGGAAGATAAGCACCGAAGTACTGGAAAATACCATCTCATAAAAACTTTCAATCCGGCTTAGAACCTTGGTTTTGTGGGTTTCATTAATTTGTGCCAGTTCTTGGGTCGTTGGATTTTTTGCATTGATCTTATAATGTTTTTGTAATTTGGCGGCAATTAAAACGATCGCAAGGACAATGATCAGTCCGATCAGTGATACGATCAGAAATCCGCCGGCATTTTGTGCGTTAAAATAGTGAGTAACGTAATATTTTGATTGTTCCATGTTATATACCTTCTTTTGATAAATCATTCATATTAAATCTAAGGATTTATTTTAGCACGAT
>ENA-OOXY01001373-OOXY01001373.1-human-gut-metagenome-genome-assembly--contig:-NODE-1373-length-16613-cov-1.985687_pt1 | contig 16613 bp, 13 predicted proteins | sample MGYA00241593_ERZ501355 | MGnify/ENA primary metagenome ERZ501355 (study PRJEB25962, sample SAMEA2042739) | human gut metagenome | biome: human gut; feature: human-associated habitat; material: faeces... | reverse complement strand
ATTGTAGCGGCAGCAGAAGGAGAGTGGTTCCACTTTGATCTGGTACCGGAAGAGACGGAAGTTCGCCGCGGAGCAGCCGACTTTACAGGACGTATTTGTGTTATCGGTGCTGACTTGAAGGAAGATGCGATCAAAGAATTATTCCACGTTGCGTAAAGAGGACTACGATTTACGGCTTCCATTTCAAATGGAAGCTAAACATAGAGTTGATGGAGGTTTTGAATGTTTGGTAAGAAGAAAGAGGAGATGATGGTATACGTCATTATGGGCTTTTTGGAAGCCGGTAAGACGAATCTGATCCGTGACCTTGTCGTGGATGATATGTTTGACGACAAGATCAAAACGATGATCTTGGCATGCGAAGAGGGCGAGTTAGAATACGAACCGGACGTGTTAGAGAAGGCCAACTGCGTTGTGGAATACATCGAAGACGAAGAAGCATTTAATGGAAAGATCATTCAGAAATTTTTGAAGAAACACCGTCCGGACCGCATCATCATTGAATACAACGGTATGTGGCCGACAAAGCACATTCCGGAATTGTATGATGATATGGAAGAAATTTGTTTTGATCGTGAAGTGATCTTTCAGACGATAGATGTAGTTAATGATGAAACATTTGCTTTATATATGAAAAATATGCCATCTATGATGGTAGATCAGTTCCGCGTGGCAGAAATGATCATCATTAACCGTTGCACCGTCGAAAAGACGAATAAAAACTCGATCCGTGGAAGCATAAAAGCGGTCAATCCGCGGGCGCAGATCGTCTATGAATCCGCACAGGATGAGTTTTATGAGATGAAAGATCAGATGCCGTTTGATGTCAATGCAGATGTCATTGAAATTAGTGACGATGATTTTGGACTTTGGTATATTGACATGATCGACCATCCGGAAACATATCAGAATAAGACGTTGAAGGTGACAGGTTTGATCCAGAAGCCAAAGGGGATCCCGGCAGGCTTTGCAGTATTTGGACGTTTTGCGATGACCTGCTGTGCAGACGATGTACAGTATATGGGATTTCTGTGCAAAGCAGATGATTGGTCAGAGTTTAAGGCAAAGCAGTATGTTACTGTGACGGCCCGATTTGAATACAAATTCATGAAGGAATATGGCGAGGAAGGTCCTGTCTTTTATGCAGAGCAGGTGGAAGCGGCAGAAAAGCCAAAAGAGGAGCTTGTTTATTTCAATTAAGTGAGGCAGTAGTTTATAGAGGATCTGCATATATGCAAGTTGTAGCTTAACCGCTCGGATATGTCGAAAGCTCTTAGGCGCTGCGCATCCATATCTGATAGATGGAGCGGATCAGCACGACCGCAAATGGGCCGAGAAAGATGCCGCACACACCGTACAATGAAATACCGATGTAAATGGAAGCAAGGGTAAAAAAAGGAAGTGTATTTAAGTTACTTCCAATTAACCTTGCTTCTAATAATTCACGCGTAAATACTGTTAATAAATATGCAGTAAGCAGAACTGCGGCCGCGAAAAAAGAACCATGAAATAATTTTACAAGTCCCCATGGAATCAATATCATCCCACTCCCCAAAATAGGAAATGCATCAAAAATGGAAATAAACAGACCGATCACGATACAATATGGATTGCGGATGAGCAGAAAAGCAATTGTGCAAATAGCCCAATTACAGCCAATAATGATGAGCTGACTTCGCATATAGGCAAATCCGGTATTCCACATGGTATGCCCAAGCTCTGACAAAACCGAAAAATAACGATTTTTGTGGATCATAGTATGCAAATGATCATAGTCTTTGCATAAAACGATGAAACTGACGATAACGATCAGCAAAAATGCGCATACTCGCATGGAGCTTCCCATACATTGCAGCGCTATCCTGCCAATATTTTGATAGAGGTTTGTAAATGATGACGGATCCAGATTGTGAAACTGTTCCTTAGCAAATATTAGGCAACTACCTTTTTGCAGACCTAAATAATAATCCAAATGTTGCAAAATATTATGACAACAGGATTCTATGGATTTTGTATAAATTTGATGATAAATGGACAAATTTGTGAGAAGTAGTTTACATTGCTGAAATAAAAGCCATCCGATCAGCAAAAAAACACCCAAAAAGGCAAGAGAGATCAAGAGTAAGGTGCCATTTGCCGCCAGCCACTTTGGAAGATGACATTTTTTTTGTAAAAATAGGACGATAGGCATTAAGCTCCGCATCAGTGTATATGCGAATAAAAACGGGAAAATAAGGGGTAAAACGTATTTGAAGGACAAAAGAACAGCACCCGATATAAATGTAATAATAAGCAGTTGTCGAAGCAAAGGATGTGCATTCATAACGGATCCTCCTTTCTGTAAACGCAATTTTAGACGGCGGAAGTGCTCTATTTAGTGTGTACAAAAGCAATGATTTCATACAAAAAATAATGTTTACAAAATATTAATAACTATAACATTTCACGTTCATAATTCCACCCTATAATAATAACCATATCAGAGAGTAAATGTCGACTCACTGGTAGCTTAGATTTTTTTTTCATACCTTCTCCTTTAAGGACTGTGTACGCTGCAGTCCTTTTTTTTTGCCCACTTTGGAATGGGAAAATTTGAGTGGATTATTATTGACATATACAATTATTTCATTGGGAGGAATTGAAATGATGGAAAGGACACAGAAACACACAAAAAATTTGACCGAAGGATCACCGGCAAGATTGATCTTGGAATTTGCGGTTCCAATGTTTTTAGGATTATTGTTTCAGCAGTTTTACAGCATGGTAGACACAATGATCGTTGGTAAATTTTTAGGAATGAAACCATTGGCTGGAGTTGGTGCGACAGGGTCGTTAAACTTTATGGTGATTGGATTTTGTATTGGAGTATGCAATGGATTTGCCATTCCGGTAGCACAGAAACTTGGTGCCAAGGATTATTCTGCACTTCGACGTTTTGTGGCGAATGCTACATGGCTTTGTCTTGCATTTTCTGTTGTTATGACGGTGATCGTGTCAATTTTGTGCGGAGATATCTTGCGCTTTATGAAAACGCCGGAGGATATTTTTTCCTATACATATTGGTATATGTTGATCATTTTTTTAGGAATACCATGCACGTTTCTGTATAATATATTGGCGGCACTGATCCGTTCTTTGGGAGACAGCAAAACGCCGGTGATCTTCTTGGCATTAGCATCTGTCCTCAATATTGGACTGGATCTCGTATTTATCATTGTATTTCGTATGGGCGTCAAAGGAGCTGCACTGGCGACTGTGCTGGCACAGGGAATCTCCGGGTTGTGTTGTCTGTGGTATATTGGAAAGCATTTTCCAATCCTGCGGGGAACGAAAGAAGAGTGGAAACCGTTGCCAAAGTATATGATACGTTTATGTGCGGTTGGAATCCCGATGGGAATGCAGTATTCGATCACAGCGATAGGAACACTTGTGATCCAGGCAGCAGTGAACGGTTTTGGCTCTACAGTGGTGGCCGGAGTGACGGCAGCGACTAAGCTTGGTAATTTTGTATCCTGCCCGATCGAGGCACTGGGACAGACAATGGCACCATACGTTGGACAAAATATGGGAGCCGGCAAACCGAAGCGTATTGGTAAGGGACTTTTGGCGGCGTCTCTCATGGGCTTTGGGGTGTCTGCAGTGCTGTTTGTCATTGTTTTATTGTTTGGAAAGCCGATGACGTTATTATTTCTTAGTGCAAAGGAAGTGAAAGCCGTAAAATATGCGTATCAGTATATGATCGTAACAACAGCCGGATATTCTTTGCTTACCTTAGTGAATACAGTTCGTTTTACAATACAGGGAATGGGGTATTCGGCGATCGCTATATTGGCCGGGGTGTTTGAAATGGCGGCAAGAACCTTGGCTGGTACGCTTGTAGTAAGTATGATCGGGTTTATGGGTGTTTGTATGGCAAATGATCTCGCATGGATTTTTGCAGATGCTTTCCTTATTCCGGTATTTTTTGTATTATATAGAAGAGCTAAGAAAAAATATCAATGATCTGCTGCATCTGGATGAGAGAAGAATGTGTCAATGACAGGTGTATTAAGGGGAGGGGAGAAGGTTATGCTGATTAAATTATATTTACAGGAGGCTGTTCAAAGAGCGTTTCTTGTTGCGGTTGTTTATATCGTATTAAAAGGAATTTATTTGGCAATGATGAAAAAGGAAGTGCATATCGGCAAAGAAATATTGTATTGTGTTACATTGACTTATATGGTTACTTTATTGGGCTATACTATGTTGCCAAACATGCATATGGGAATAGAATCCAGTGGGAAATTTTATTTTATTTGTGATAGGTGGGGAAATGGAAGGATTAATTTCATGCCCTTCAAAACAATAGGTACATTTTTGTTTCAATCAGAAAATGCCAATGTATCTCATTGGAAGGATGTTTCAGACTTAAATCTGCTTGCCAATATCGGATTATTTGTCCCATATGGAGTAATAGCGTGGTTTTTCCCTTGGTATCAGAAATCACTCAAACGGATTATCGCTAGTGGCGTTTTGCTTTCCATAATTATAGAGGTGGAACAAATCTTTATACAAAGAGGAACGGATATCGACGATGTCATACTAAATACGTTAGGTGTGTTGATCGGCGGGACAATTGCAATGCTGGGATCTAAATATGTGTGGCCATTATTCCGTAACAGATTATAACATATCTAACAAAATGTGGTTATAAAAACGTAACGAAGGAAAAAGATCCGTTATACTTTTTATCGTAAATGATAAAAAACACTAGATAAAATGGGAATAGTGGCATGTTAGCTGCTATTCTCATTGTTTAAAAACTGAGAAAAGATATTCTAAAGGAGATACGGAACTTGTGGATACATGGTTGGATGGTGTACGAAATTTTAAAAATTATTGTGCACATAATTCCATGGTGGTTGGACTGAAATCCTCCATTGTACTACGACATCAGAAAGATGCAGAAAATCTGTTACCTAAGAACAATGATTTATATTCCAGATTATACGCATTGAAGAAATTGTTGTCAGTTGAAGATGCGAAGTCCATGAAGAAGGATTTGGTGAAACTGATAAAAAAGAGTAGTGTAGATATTTTGTATTTGGGATTGGGAGCTTCTGCGCTTTGCTTTGTGACATGGAATTTTGCAGTAAAAGAGTTGGGCGCAGTAAAGACAAGCGTTTATATCTATATGGTTCCGGTGATAACGGTCATTACTTCTGTACTAATTTTACATGAGAAACTGACCTTATTAGCCGGAATAGGAACGGTACTTACTTTGATAGGATTATTTCTGTCGGAGTATAAGCCGGAAAGAAATAGGACTAAAAATGGATTTACAAAATGAAAAGTGCGTCAAATGGATTGCATATAAATGGGGTATTCTCTTGTATTCACATAGAAAAAGTGACCGGTGCCGATAAAAAAATCTTGAAATCAACATAATCTGCGATATAATAAAACTGGTGTGATACAGTAAACAGAAATAATTATTTGTTGTACGCAAGGTTATGAAGGTATAGGAAAATTTATAAGGAGAACGAGGAGGAAAAATATGACAGAAAATCAATATCAGAGAGCAAACAGGATGGTACTGATCACGATTCTGATAGTATTTGGGTTTATTGCAGTAACAGTCTTAGCGGCATTAGGAGTTTCAAAGGGAGAACAGCCAGGCAGGATTATAATACAGTTTATCACAGCGTTGATTGTTATGACTGCATCAATCGCAGCATACATAATGAAAAAGAAAACATATATATGTGAGGTTCTATTATCAGTAAATATAGCGATTGGATATGTTGTTGTTGTATTACTGAATTCTACGGATACCGTGTGGACATATGGAATTCCGATGATTATTTCCGTTATGGTTTATCTTAATAAAAGATTGATGTATTGTGCCAATGGTTTAGTTATATTAGCAAATATTGTGCGATTAATAAAGGATTTTGACAGTAGCAATTCGGAACTGTTATCAAGCAGGGTATTAGCTATCCTTGTAATCATTCTTGTGACGATCATATCGATCAATATAGCGAATATATTGATTCAGTATTTTGGCGAGAAGGTATCCCAGATTGAGGAGGCGGCTGCAAAACAGAATGAAAGCAATACGAAAATGGTTGCTATTGCGGATAATATTTCTGACGAGTTTGAAAAAGCGATGACTATGCTGAATGAACTTGAGAAAAGTATAGATATCAGCCACAGTTCTATGGGGGATATCGCAGACAGCACGGAAAGTACGGCAGAGGCAATCCAGAGACAGGCGGTTATGTGTTCTGAGATTCAGGAAAACACGGATATGGCGGAAAAAGAAATTAATCAGATGATAAGTGCATCTGATAAGACAGATGAATCGGTAAATAACAGCAAGGTGGTTGTTGGTCAATTAAAAGAACAGGCACAGAATGTACAGGACGCAAGTAATATCATTGTTGATGTAATAAGTGGTCTTACAGAGAAGGTTAATGATGTACAGAATTTTGTTGGTGATATCGTTAATATATCCGCAAGGACAAATCTTCTTGCACTGAATGCGTCGATTGAGGCAGCCCGCGCAGGAGAAGCGGGAAAGGGGTTTGCGGTCGTTGCGGAGGAAATCCGTCAGCTTTCGGAACAGACCAAGAAGGCTTCTGAAAGTATTACAAATATCATACAGAAACTGAACGAAGATACCCAAAAAGCGAACGAGAGTATCAATGAATCTGTGTTATCCGTTGATAAACAGAACGCACTTATTGATGAAACAGAAAAAACATTTGTTGAAGTAGGCAATACAATGGATGTGCTGATGTCAAGCATACATGTTGCAGAGCAGAGCATCAATAAAATACTTGATTCAACGTCAGTGATATCGGATAATATATCACATCTGTCGGCAACAGGAGAAGAGGTTGCGGCTGCATCTGCGGAGGGCATCAAGGTATCAGATTCCACGGTAGAGGGCATGAAGGATTGTAAAATAATACTCAACAATATATATGAGCATGCCAATGAATTAAAAGCTTCTGTTGAGACGAAGGATATTTATTAGAGAGAAAATATGCTGTACTCCCTTCGAAAGACCCATCTATTCTTGAACAATATTACAATGCTTCCATTCCGGAATTTAAGCGATTCAATATTGTAGAAAATGAGATAGAATGGAACAATGGAGAAAACGGGCAGGACAAACAAGGTCGTAAAAAAGCTTCAAGTGATTGAGGCTGTTGCATCAGGAAGGAGATAAAAATGCCTGAATTAAGTAAAAGAGTACAAACCTTTACGGATTCTGTAATCCATCGAACCCGTGCGGAAAAGTTTTTCGCAGGGATGAGCTGATGGCAATCGGTGAACTGGCAGTCAGATATGATGCATTTGTTGTGACGGATGAAGTGTATGAACATATTATTTTCTAAAGGGACTGGATAAAATTGGTCTGAAGCATAATGTACCACAGGGAACGTATTTTGTGCTGATCGATATATCAGACTTTTTGGAACTTCCGCAGTTTCATGGATTCTCAGATCTGGAATTTTGTGAATGGATGATCAAAAATATTGGCGTGGCAGCAGTTCCGGGTTCCAGCTTTTTCAAAGAGGATGTCAATCATCTGATCCGGCTGCATTTTGCACGGGAAAAGAAAACTCTGGACGAAGCTTTGTGTCGTCTGGAAAAAATGAAGGAATGTTTTCGTTCATATTAAGAGTGCCCGGTTAGCGTAATTAAGTTTTCGGAAAATTAAATATTGAAAGGGGCAGTTCCTTTGTATAAAGTTTTAAGTGACGAAACAAAAAACGCAAAGGAGAACTGCCCCATGTATAACAGTATAATCGAATTTATCGAAAAAGACACTACTAAAATTGAAAAATTTATCAAAGAATCATTATTATCCGGAAATATGATGCGTTTTGAGGAGGAACTGCTTGAAAATGTAATTGATCTGTTGGAGTATCAGCACAAAAAGGAGCAGATGCAAAAAAGAATCAAGAAACAGGATGAGCTGGTAAGAGAAGTCAAAAGGAATCATAGGATCAGTGGCGAAGAAACCTTACGAAAAGAGATACCGGGACTGGAAAGAGCCAGCTTCCGGGAAGGAAAGATTGAAGGAAAGATTGAAGGAAAGATTGAAGGAAAAGTTGAGATTTTATATGAGGAACTTCATATGACTGTAGCAGAGATTGCAGAGAAATTAGTCATTTCAGAAGAAGAGGTGCAAAAGATTGTAGATGCTTTGGAAAATGCCTAAGTGTATTTACAACAACGATATATAAGGAACATAAAATATTTGAACAGGAACAAATCTTTTTTGAAGAGGAAGAAATTAAGTAGGGAAGAGAGCGGATGTGAAGTATCAGTTGCATGAGTAAAAGAAAATTCGTATAATAGAGGAAGATAATACGTAAGATGATGGAAGGGAGCGATATGCTATTATTTGACAATCTGGGGTATGACCGTTTTTTTAATCCGTTTTGCTGTCAAAATAAACGGATTTATTATGAATGTATTTTGCAGCTCATCGAAAAATCCAAACAGGTCTCTCTTCTCTATGAAAATGATGCCAGAGATATGCTGACGCTTTATTTTCGCAATCTGATGTATGCGGTTGAGGATGAGGATAACAGCGGTTCTGCAGATGAAAATATCAGTAGCAGGCAATCAGAGGTTGAAAATGCAAGTGCAGTTCTTCGATATTTTCGACATTGTGGCTGGATATCTGAACGGGAGCTTGGAAGAAATGGTGATAATATTGCGACGGTGATGCCGTATTGTCGGAAAATGATCGATGCAATAGAACGCATTTTTAACCGGGATAATAGTGCAGCATTGACAAATCAGATTTTCGCAATATACGATGTTTTGCATTCTGCATTTACGGAAGGACATGGGCGAAGCGTACGACCATATTCGAATATTTTAACACCGGTTTCTGACAGCGTTGCGGATCTGAAGAATGAGCTGTTGATATTAAAGGACAGTATTCACTCTATTATGCGGATAGTAATTAAGATGACGGAGACAAATGAGTTGGGACAGTTTTTGATCCGGGACGAAATGATGGAGAAATTTTTCAATGATTATTTCTTTATTAAAAAGGATGGACTGATCCCGGGATATATTGATGAGATTGAAAAAATGTTGCGGTCTGTTGTAAAGACAGATGTGTATGAAAATATGATACGGGAATATCAGGAACTACATGATGTGACGCAGATACAGGCTCGTGAAGCTGTAGAAAATCAATTTGATGAGATCAAGAGTTTTATCAGCTATGATTATGTGAAAGAAATGGATTATATCGATAAGAAGATTAATAATTATTATAATCTGTATTCGACAAGAATTTTGATGATTCTTAGTAATAATGTGAACATGCAGAGTTATCTGAATAATCTGCTTATGATCATGAAAAATATGGATTCGGAGGAGAAAAGAGAAGCATTGCAGCATATTTCGAAATGTTTTATGCTGGAATCGCACAAATATGTCGGACGTAGGTCTATCGAAAGAAGAAAGAAGAGAAATCCAAATACACAAAGTGCAGCGGTGGTACAGAGTACTATGACGGATGGGGAAAGAGCGCGCCTGACACAGGAATTATTACATAAACAACCAGAGCGTTATGGTGCTGACCAGGCAGCAGAATATTTTGATCGTATTCTGGGCAATGAACAAAGCGTTGTGCCTGATGGTGAAATGGTAAAAACAAGAGAAGATGCGATGATGATTGCGGCAAGTATTATTTATTCCGGATCGTCAGAGTTCCCTTATGAAGTGGAATTTCTGGGAGGAACTGTCGATACAGCTGTAGCAACAATCAGCAACATAAGAATAAAGAGGAAAAACAATGAGTGATATCAGATTAAACTTATCCATTAAAGAGGAAAACAATATACTTTTCAAGCGATGCATACGTAAATTACTGGATTCAACATTTATTGTCGGAGATAAAGACGAAAAATTGTATTCATTTATTTCCAGAGAATCTAACCGGCAGGACATATCTGATTATCTTCGGATGATAGGTTTTGACGTGCTTGTGGACACGAATGTGCGGATAGCGATGTTGAAACCTCATGAGTCGGATGAGGAGACAGTTGGATTAAAGCGTGCCAATGTTGTCAGCTTTACGACGGAGCAATATCATATATTGCTTGTTCTCTGGGAAATCTATCTAGAAAATCTGGGGTATCAGGATGAAAATATAGTGCTTAAGGGTGATTTGGTTGACAAATTGAAAGCATATGAGGTGGATGCCGATAAGAAGGACTTGTCAGCGGCACTGAAGATTTTTAAAAAGTATAATTTGATTGATTATGATCCAAAGGATAATTCGGAGGATGCCATAATTACACTATATCCTTCTCTTCAGTTTGGATGGAATTTGGAGCAGTTTAAAACTGTAACAGAAGAATACATGAAAAATAATGCGGATGAAAATGATGATACGGATGAGGAGGAAGAAGAATGATCGAGCTTTCGATGGTAAGACTGATTAACTGGTATGCGTTTAATAATATAACTGCTCCTTTTGGTAAATTTACTTTGGTTGCCGGTCGGAATGGAAACGGAAAATCCGTCTTGTTAGATGCAATCAAGTATGCGCTTTATGGAGATACGGTTTTTAATAAATCCACAGAGAATAAGGGAAGCCGTACTGTTACGTCATATACTAGAGGATTGTTAGACGCAACAGCAGGCTCCTATATGAGACCGGCAGATAAAGTGCCGAATGTTTACACGCATATTGTTCTAGAAATGCATGAAAAAGAACTGGATCGATACATCATTCTCGGAACAGTGATCGAGACCAATTCCGGGAATGGATTTGTGACGCAGCGATATGTGATTGAAGGAAAACGTCTTAGTGAGCTCGAGCATACTTATGTGGAAGGATCATCGCTTCTGGTTTACAGTGCCTCACAGCTCCAGAAAAAATATGGATTTAAACTGATGACCGTAACAGAAGGACTTGGAAGGTTTATGCAGCGGACAGGACTGCGGTTAAATGAGGGGCAGCTTGCAGCATTCCGGCGCAAACTGCGAAGTGTAATGTCGTATGATCCGGATGCGAAGATCGATCAGTTTATAAGGGAATGCGTTCTGGAAGAAAAGAAAGTGGATTTTTCGAAATTAATAGATACGAAAAACAACATTGATATGCTGACCGGAACATTTGAGAAAATTGATGGAGAAATCAATGAGTTGGAAAGTATTTTATCGTTATTTGATGAATCAATGCGTAAGGATAATATTATTTTTGCAGACGATGTCAAGATCGCATATCGAAAATTGTTGAAGTATCAGGATCAGATGGAAACGGCGGAACGTGCAATGGATATCGCTGAGAAACAGATTGAGGAAGATACAAAAAGACTGAAGTTTATTGAGGAAAAAGAAGGAGAGACATCTTCTGCATTGTTCGAGGCAAAATTTAACCGGGATCAGATGGACTGTTCCAAGGCAATTCGTGAAGCGGAGGAAGCATTAAAAGAAGCAGATAAAAGAAAGGAAAGTCTTGCGGCTGAAAAGAAAATGCTTTTAGAGCAGCAGAACAGGATCAGTGAGTTGATCAGCTGGTGTCATGAAGAGGAAAAGCAAATCGAAGATAAAGAAATTCTTTCGTCTTTGACAATGGACGCCTATACCGGACCTCAAAAAGAAAATTCAGTGGGGCACTTTGCTGCGTATTTAAGAGAATACAGAGATACGATTTTAGGAGAGATGACTAGGATCAGAGACGTTATCCGGGAGAATGACGGGAAACAGAGAAAGTGCCAGCAGATAATAGATGACTGTAATGCAAAAAAGACAATATTTTCGGAAATTCCGGATTGGGTTTCGTTAAAGGAGCAGATTAACAGAGAGTTTCAGAAAAGAGGAATTGCATCGGAAGCACGCTTTGCCTGTGAATATGTAATCGGTCTTTCTGATCAGGACTGGCGCGACACCATAGAGGGATATCTGGGACAGCGTAGATATACAATTCTTGTGGATCCGGAATATTATGATCTGGCAGATGATGTTTTAAACGCATCTAAAAATAAATATGCACATTTGTTTAACACAAAGCTCCTGATGAAAAAGAATATTAGTCCGGTGGAAGATTCTGTTGCAAACTTTATCGAAGTCAGAAATCCAGTTGCCAGACAATATTTTGATTATCAGCTGGGGCGTTTCCATGCAACGACGATTGAACAGGTGCGGAAGTTTGAAAATGCAATGTCCAAAGAGGGAAGAGTGGCTGTTGCCATGGATGGATATTTTATTCGGAAAGATCGTATTCAAAATTATTATCTTGGTCAGGAGACAATTGAATTAAACCGCCGCAAAGCAGAAAAGAAGTTAAGATCATTGAGGGAAGAACAGCGGAATCATCGGGAAGAACTTGAGGGAAAGGCAGAGAAAAAATCTTATTTGGATACGCAGCTTTCTTTATTGACGACATGTAATTATAATGCGTGTCAGGAATATGAAACAGTATTGGAAGAGTGTGGAAGAAGAGAGTCGGAGCTTCAGGAGCTGGTTGATGCCCAGAAGAATAATATGGAGTATCTTCGTTTGGCGCAGACAGTTTCTGATCTGGATCAGGAACTTGCTGCAATACGGAGGAAAATCAATGATGTGCAGGCTGATATGAGTTATCAGCGGACCGAATATCAGATGAATGAGAGAGATTATCAAACTGCGGAAGAAAATATCGGACAGGCACAGACAGACTTACAGGAGTATCGATTGCTAAATGGTGTGATATGTGATAAAGCCATTCAGGATTATGAAAGATATCTGGAAAATGGGCATAGCGGGCAGGGAGGAACGTTGAAGGATCGTCCAAGAGCTGAGCGGTTGCAAAGAGAAGTAAGAGATAATTTGAAAGAGGCACAGTATAGATATAATGCTGTACGAGCTGCAGAAAATCAATTGCCGGTCACTGAGGATTCCCAGGCATCTTATCAGGTCAGGAAGGATAAGATCTGGATGGATGATCGACAGGAAATTCAGGAAAAATTAAAAGAGCAGACCAGAAGATATGAAGCGATATTTAAGAATGAATTTGTGCTGACTGTACTGAAATCCTGCGAAGCAGCGAGATCGGATCTTAAGCTGATCAATGCGGAACTGGCAAGACTTGATTTTAAATCTGTTTATGAATTTGATGTCCGCTACATCAAGGATGGCTCAGATTATGAGAAAATCCTTGAGTATGCAAAATATCTGAAGGAACGGGAAGAACTTGGAACAGCGGATGGTCAGATGACGTTCGACACGATGACATCCTATTCAAATGCCAGAGGAGACGAGCTGGAAAGTGACATGAAAAAAATCATTGACCGGATTGTTTCCAGTGATGATAAGGAGAAAATCGAGCGTTATGCAGATTATAGAAATTATATGAATTATGAGATCTTGGTATCCAATGATGTATTGAACAAGGCGAAATTGTCAAAGCAGTCCGGCTTTAATTCAGGCGCAGAGGTACAGATACCATATATTCTGATTTTGTTATCCGCATTGCTGATGATATATAATGACAAAAACAATTCAACCCGGCTGGTTTTTATTGATGAGCCATTTGCGAAAATGGACCCGGTCAACGTTAAGATCATGCTCGGTTTTATGAAAGAACAGAAGCTGCAGATGGTGTTCTGTGCTCCGGATAAAACAGATGTCATTGGCGATGAATGTAATGTGATCCTGCCGGTGCTTCGCGAGCAACAGGATTTGATGGAAATTGGAATCGTGGAAATGCATGAAAACAAAGTCTAACAAATAAATGTGGGGAGACTTGAGAGTTCGGGAGGAAATAAATTGTGGATTACGGATATGAGAAGAAGCTGCTTGTCGGGCTGGTAGAAGGATACCGCAAAAGTAAGAAGGATACGGGAGAAAACCGGACAAACCGGCGAACAAAACTAAAACCAGAGAAATTGTATAATAAATATCATTCGAATGATGGAGACTATGAGAAAATCTCAGCGATCAATGATACGGTTCAAAAGCTCGAGGATAAAGGATTTATCGTATCAGAAGGCGAAAGCTTTGGGATGGATCTGACTAGAATTTATCTGGTGGATGATAAGGTCAATGAAATTGAGGAATACCTGGCAAAGCAGTATGGGTATGTTTCAAAAGATACAAAGCTGCAAAAGCTTGAAACATTGATCAAGGAGTATGAGGATTGTTCGTCAATCTGTCATGAAGAATGCAGTAAATTAAAAACAATACTGGAAAGCAGGAAGCTTCCTAAAAGTATTGAGAAAAATATAGATATGCTGAATGATCTGTTCCGGGTTCTTAGCTTTGTGGAACACAATCAAAAGCTAATGTATATCCGCGAAGTATCCATGCTGGTATATGGTGACTCCAAGTATTTTGAAAATAACACATTGGAGTCATTGTGTGCTCTTTTACAGAAATATAATACTGTACCAATTTCCGGACAGACATTCTCAGATGGAGAATATATATTCTCAGATGAGATTTTGAAAAAATATTATGTGTATAAGGAACCCCAGAAAATATCTATTCGTGGCAAGGCACTGATACGAATGTGTGGGAAAGATATCGACATCAGTGTATTTGATGAGGGAATCGAATTTACAGTTTCTGAATTATCTAAGATAGAATGCGTGCAGCTTCTTGTTCCGATATTTATGACGATTGAGAATAGAACATCGTATCTCCGGTATAAGAAAGAGAATACAGTGACATTCTATCTGGGAGGATATGCGAATCGCGATCAAAGAGATTTCATCAAAAAGATATACGAAGACAATCCAGGTGTTACATACTTGCATTTTGGGGATATTGATGCAGGGGGCTTTTGGATACATCATCATTTGTGTCAGGTGACCGGTGTGCCATTTGGAATGTTCCATATGTCCTTTCAGGAACTGAAGAATTCGGAGTATCGTAAATGTCTACATCCGCTTACAGAAGGAGATATCACAAGGATGCAGGAGCTGGCAGTTATGCCGGAATACCGGGATGTAATAAAATACATGCTGGAACATAGAGTGAAGCTGGAGCAGGAAATTATAAGCTTGAAATTAATGGAACGGGTATTTGGGAATCGCTCAAAATTTTATGAAAATCACTGAAAACATAAGTTATCATGTTGCTGCAGGAAAGATTAGCAAAGAACTTCTTCACAAAATTATGACAGCGATTATGGATGGAACTTATGAAAAAGATAAATCGTGGTGAGATATCTAAGATTTTCGGAGAGTTGTTCTTTGCTGTTGATCCAGGATACAGAGGTGTGGCAGGAGAGGTTTCCACCCAGTATGCAAACCTTCGTGCAGATGAGCGCCTTGAGATGCTCGCTAACTTGAACAACGAAGAGAAAGAGGCTGAGGCAATTGCCAGAATGTCAGCTTTGAATGTGGAAATTGCAGCAACAGAAGGTCTGGATGAAAACTATCAGATTGGTGCATCCTATTTCTTGAAGCTGAAGAATATTGACTTTGACCGGTTATGGTCAGATTACCTACATCCGTTGTTACAGGAATACATAAATGGTATGGAATTAATCCGTCATACGGTGGAGTTTCTCAAACATAAGCCATACGGACATAAACTGCTTGCACAGGCTAAGGATGAGGTCAAGGATGTTGTAGCGGCCACTCCTAACTACGAGATGTGTAACCGACAGAAGATTATCGATGCAAATAAGACCAATACCATTAGACACGCATATTACCGAGAATATCGTGAACTGCAGAATTTGTGTCTACTTATTTTACAGCATCAGAAACATCAGATTGGAATGGGAAGCAAGAAGGTATATGGATTGCTCTTTGATGGCGCATGGCTCTGGGAAGAGTATATGAATTCGATTGTGGACGAGATTTTCTATCATCCGATGAACAAAGCTACAAAAGGTTCTCAGCGTTTGTTTGACCATAATCGCGGACTTATCTACCCAGACTTCATCAGCAGAGACTCAGAGGCACGAGAGGATATTTGCCTCATCAAGCACGGATTTCAGATTCCGACTGGGATAGATGTATATAGTACTTTCACAGAGCAGATGCGATGTAATGAAATCAAATTCCTGGATGGAATTTTAACGTCCATGAAATAGGGAAAATATACATTTTAACGATACATCTCCTCAGTTCAGAAAACTCCAAAAGGGGTGCAACATCCAGAGTAGTAATCCCAAAAATTTTGACTACGATTTTATTATGAATGAGGGGCGTGAATTGCACCGTTTTGCCGTATTTCGCAAAATTGGCACTTAAAATGTAACTTTTATAATAGAAGAAACAAGTCGGCAAAATGCCTAAAAACACGGCGTTTCTCAGATGTTTATGATACGAGTACTTTTCATCTGCCACGGCAGTGTTTACGGAAATGGACAAAAGCCTTGAGTATATTGGGTTTCTTGGATGAAAGTGTAGAATTTACACCTTTGGAAGATTGGATCGGTAGACAAGATATGGAAAAAGGCAAGATATGTCTTAAAAGTTTGGAATTAATGAATGCCAGTATATTCTCAAGAAACAAGGAGAGGTTGCTGTCTTTTTACAAAAGAAATCTTGACAGTAACATTGAATGCTGTACAATAATACTAACAGAGCCCACTACGCCTCTGATTTTTATGCGCAACCCGGTGGGACTTTTCTATTTATGGGGTGTTT
>ENA-OOXY01001361-OOXY01001361.1-human-gut-metagenome-genome-assembly--contig:-NODE-1361-length-16791-cov-16.138504_pt1 | contig 16791 bp, 9 predicted proteins | sample MGYA00241593_ERZ501355 | MGnify/ENA primary metagenome ERZ501355 (study PRJEB25962, sample SAMEA2042739) | human gut metagenome | biome: human gut; feature: human-associated habitat; material: faeces... | reverse complement strand
TTTGTTGCTCAGGTACTTAAAAAGTTATATTTGTAATAGTGTTGCGGAATTAAGGGTAGACAAAAGCAATGATGACGGAAAAGATTATGTATCAATGATACGACAATTCTTCAACAAGAAGAATGGAACCAATCTTATATTGAACGGACTCGACAGGAAAGCCGGAGAAAGTTTCTGGTATGAGATATGGCCGGCAATGGCTTATTCAATGCTGGTAGATTTATATCCTCAAAAAACAGAGATGCAGGAGCCGATGAAGATCACTGTCGACAATTGGTATGCTGCTATCCAGGACTTAAGTGAAGGTAGAGAATATCCGGACTTCAACTTCACCGCCTTCAACTTTAAGAACCGTAAAGGGTATCATAATAAAATATGGCGCGAGCCGGATGCAGCCGCAGGACTTGCTTGGTTGCAATACATCTCCTGGATTAAATACGGAGATAAAAAGTATCTGAATGCTACACGCCAATGCATGGCATTCTTGCAAAACCGTCCCCAGAAAGAAGGTACTTTCTATGAGATAATGATGCCCTATGGGGCTTATCTGGCAGTGCGCATGAATGCGGAACTTGGAACTACTTATGATGAGCTGAAAATGCTGAACTGGTGCTTCGACGGTAATAATTCAGACCGTGACGGATGGGGAGTGATGTGTGAGCGTTGGAACAAATACGATGTACACGGATTGGTAGGACAAAAAAAGGATGAACAATATGCTTTTGCCATGAACACCTTTTCACAAGCTGCCGCACTTGTCCCAATTGTAAAATACAACCCGGCTTATGCTTCCACAATAGGCAAGTGGATGCTGAACCTGGCAAACGCCTGCCGCTTATTTTATGCAGACGAGCACCCCCGCAACCGTCAGTCGAGTTCTATCTGGGAAGGTGATCCTCAACACGTCATTTGCTATGAAGGATTGAGGAAGGATTTGTATCATGGCAATCACTTTGAACCGTTCCAGGGATTATTGTCCGATGAGGGTCCCTATGCTATTGGGGATCAAGTAAAAACCATGTCTTCAGCTACAGATATTTGCTTGTATGGCTCGGCCTGGGTGGGTATGCTAGCCTCTATTGTAGATACTACTAATGTGGAATGTATTCTTCAATTGGATTGTAATGCCACAGACTTTTATTCCACAAGAAAATATCCTACTTATCTTTTATTCAATCCTTATTTTGAAGCCAAAGAGGTAACTTTGAATCAACACTTTACGGAACCGACGGACTTGTACGATCTGGTATCCAAAAAATACATAAAGAAAAATTGTACCGGAGAAACAAGCATTATCCTGAACCCGGACAATGCCGTAACTATTGTTTGTATTCCTGCTTCCGCTAAAAAGACAAAGAAACATGGTAAATTGATTGTTGACAGTGAAATCGTAGATTATCGTTTGTAATTCGGATTGACTATTCCACAATTGTATAAATCCTCCGTTACCGATGAAAATATGCGCGGAATAAAATAAATTCCTTATATTTGCTATTATCCTAACCGTATAAATAACATTCATTTACATGAGAAACATCTTATACGCACGAATATTTTTTATTCTGATTATTGCATTTGCCACTTCCACAAAGTCTTATGCTTTTAATGTGGCAAAACACATATCAAATATTAACGGACTGACAAATAATTCAGTAAACTGTATTTTGGAAGATGCAGAACATACAATCTGGATTGGAACATGGGATGGACTGAATGCATATAATGGAAGAGAAATTACGACATTCAGATATAGCAAAAACAATCCGAATTCTATAAGTAATAACGTTATCCGCCAGATTATCGAATGTAAGGGCAGTTTATGGATAGCAACAGATAATGGAATCAATCGGTTAGATAAACGAACCCGTCAGATAACAAGGTATTATTTAAGAACAGATAATAAAGTACCCAATCAGGAAAAGTCTTTTATTTTAGGAAAGAGTGCGGCAGGAGATATTATCTGCCTCATAAAGGGGCTGGGGTTCTTTGTCTACAATGATTCTGAAGATGAGTTTAATCCGATTAACACAGACTTTGCAAGTCATATAAAGGATTATTCCGTGAGTGATTCCGATCGTATGCTTTTCCTTTTAAATAATGGAAATACCGTGCATCTGACTTACAATCTACTCGTTAACGGAGGAAAACAGAGTAATTTACGCACAGTCGACATACAGACGCCTGTAGATAAGATATTTCTGTCGAAAGACAGATTTATCTTAAACAAAGACAACAAACTTTTCCTTTTAAATCCCGACTTTACAGTTTCCCAATGCATTGAGCTGGATAGTAGCAAACCTGTATCGCAGGTTATTTTAGCAGAGAACAAGATGTACGTCAGCTTTATAGAAGGGGGATGTATTCATTATGATTTAAAAAAGAATACTTTTACCTACCTGAACGAACTATCCAGTCAGTTATCAGTCTTCACTCTTTATTCCGGTAGTCAGAACATATTGTGGATAGGAACAGACGGACAAGGATTAATTCAACTTTATCATTACGACTCTTTATTTGAAACCATTCACACCAGTCATCCTGTGAGATGTTTTTGTGAAGATGAAGATGGTAATATTCTGATAGGAACAAAAGGAAGCGGAATAAAACTGTTGAATCCTGCAACGAAGGAATTGACAGATTATCTGAATGAGAGTAAAGGATTGATTTCCAATTCTGTCTATGCCTTGAGAAGAAATAAAGCGAATGACATTTTTATCGGAACAGAAGGAACCGGAATCAATATATTGAATGCTGCTACGGGACGGTTGGAAAAGCTAGAGATACCTGACAAATACCCGCCTTTCAAGGCTGTGTACAACATTTATTTTACGAACAATGATTCTCTTTTATGGGTGGGGACATCAGGATATGGCTTAATCAAAATAAATATTTCCAGAGAGCAAGGTCGTTATCACGTTAAAGGATTCAGGCAATATAATTCGTCGGATAAGAATATCTCATTGAATAACGATGTTGTTTATGCCATTACATCCGATCCGGAAAACAATATGTTATGGTTTGGCACACGTGGCGGAGGCTTGAACTGTATCAACATGAAAGATAACAGCATAAAATCATTGGAGGATATGGACAGTCGGATTTTACTGACCAATAATGATGTATTGTGCTTACTGCGTGATGATGCCAATATATGGATAGGAACAAGTTATGGACTGAACGAATTGAAAAAGGAGGAGAATGATTTTCACCTGATACAATATGCCGACGAGAAATTGAATAATAAAACGATTCATGGAATATTAAGAGACCACGAAGGAAAGATATGGATTGGCACCAATCAGGGATTGTCTAGCCTGAATGTAAAAAACAATAAAATAGATAATTATACTTTGAATGACGGATTGCAGAATGATGAATTCTCGGATGGAGCTTTCTTCAAGGATCATCGTGATTTCTTGTACTTTGGAGGAGTAAGCGGGTTTAGTTATTTCAATCCTCGAAATATACATTTGCGCGAGTTTAATCCTCCACTTATATTAAGTAGTTTGAAGATATATAATACGGTACAGGACATTAATGAACGAATCAGAAAAGGAGTATTGAAACTTAGCTATGAAGAAAGATTCATGACTTTCAATTTCATAGCCAAAGACTTTATTAATAATGAAAACTGTGAATATGCTTATCGCTTGAAAAACCACTCGGATGATTGGGTGGGGATGGGTAATAACCCGAATATTATCTTTACCCAACTTCCTCCGGGTGAGTACCAGCTTGAAGTGAAGAGCACGAATGGCGACAAAGTATGGGGAAATAACATTTATCGCTTAACTATAAAAGTAGGTTATCCGTGGTGGCTTAGTGTTCCTGCATTGATTATCTATGCCATATTGTGCATTATTATCTTCTACATCACAAAGTCTGTTATCAAAAATCGCATACGGTTAAGCCGCCAGGTTCTTATAGCCCAGGTAGAGAAACGGCATGAACAGAAGATTTATGAATCCCGGCTCAATTTCTTCACCAATGTGGCACATGAATTCTTTACCCCCCTAACTTTGATTTATACACCTGCACAGCACTTGTTGGAACAGGACGGGTTAGATGGTAGTACAAAGAAATATCTCCAAATAATAAAGAATAATGCCGAAAGGATGCAGAAGCTGATTAGTGAGTTGATGGAGTTTCGTAAAACTAAATCGAGCAATATGGATTTGCATCCTGAAAATGTGAACGTAAAATCATTGATGGAATATGCTTCCAACAATTATGTGGATATCCTGAAAGAGAATAAAATAGACTTCAAGGTAGAGACTCATGATACGTCAGAGATCTATTCCGACCGCAATGCTTTGGAAAAAATTATATTCAATTTACTGTCGAACGCTTTCAAATATACTCCTCGTTATGGATATATTCATGTTGAGATATCACAAAATGAACCTGATAAAACCTTATACTTGCTCGTAAGAAATTCCGGCAAGGGGTTAACCGAGCAACAGATGGCAGAGATATTTGATAAGTATAAGATATTTGATACTCCGAAATTGGGTAACTCTGTAAGCAATGGCATAGGTTTAAATCTAACAAAGAGTCTGGTTGAATTATTAGGCGGGCAGATAAGTGTAAATAGTGAACTGGGAAAAAGTGTTGAATTTTCAGTCGTGATTCCTTCTCTACCATCCGATCATTCACTTGTTGTAACGGATGAAAAAGATTCGTTGCAGAAAGAAAAGAACGGGCAGGATCACTTATCCCCTCGCAAAGATACTGTCATACTGATAGTGGAAGATGAAAAGAATATCAGAGACCTGCTGAAAGATGTCCTCTTTGATTATGTGATACACGAAGCAAAAGACGGCGTGGAGGCTTTGAAAGAGATAGAACATAATCATCCTGATATTATTATAAGTGATATTGTCATGCCCAATATGGACGGCTTGAGCTTGATTAATAAATTGAAATCCGATTTGAAAACAAGTTATATTCCAATCATAGGAATATCGGCAAAGGCTTCTGTAGAAGACCAGATTAATGCCTTTAACCATGGTGCGGATGCTTATATCGTCAAACCATTTCACCCGAGGCAGGTGATATCCACCATAGAGAATCTGCTGTCGAGACAAATGCTTTTAAAGGACTATTTCAATTCCAGCATGTCTTCTGTGAAAGTGAAAGACGGGATTGTTCTTCATCCGGAAGACGAAGAATTAATACAGAATGTAACAGACTTCATAAAGAATAATATAGATGATGAGTTATTAAGCCCTTCTTCTATTGCCGAATTTGTAGGAGTGAGCAAAGCTACCTTGTATCGGAAGTTCAAAGAAATAATAGATAAGACTCCGAGTGAATTTGTACGAGGCATCAGACTGGAATATGCAGCCAAGTTATTAAGGACAACCAAGTTGACCGTATCCGAGATTATGTTCAAATGTGGATTCTCTAATAAATCTTATTTCTATCGGGAGTTTTTAAAGCAATACGGTGTATCTCCCAAGGATTACCGGAATCAATAGATAAATCCTGCCAATCTGTCATTCAGATAGCAATTTGTATTTCTCATTACCAAAAAATGCCGCTTGTAGATTACTGCAAGCGGCATTTTCTTTATCTAAATCATCCGAGATTTATCTATCCATCCGTAGATTAATAGTTTTCCTTCTTCACCTCGAAATAAGCCTGTGGATGCAGACATGCCGGGCAAACTTCAGGAGCTTCCTTACCGATTTCAATGTAACCGCAGTTACGGCATTGCCATACCACTTCGCCTTCTTTAGCGAATACAGTCATATTTTCGATGTTGTTCAGGAAGGCAAGATATCTTTCTTCGTGACCTTTTTCAGCGATAGAGATATTGCGATACATAGCAGCAATCATCGGGAAACCTTCCTGTTCTGCCACGTCAGCAAAGTGAGGATAATCCAATGACCATTCTTCATGTTCACCAGCTGCGGCAGCGCGAAGATTCTCAAGTGTATTACCAATTACACCAGCCGGATAGCTAGCAGTAATTTCTACCATACCGCCCTCGAGAAACTTAAACATACGTTTCGCATGTTCTTTTTCCTGATCAGCTGTTTCTGTGAAAATGGCAGCAATTTGTTCGTAGCCTTCTTTTTTAGCTGCACTTGCGAAATAAGTGTAACGCATTCTTGCCTGTGATTCTCCTGCAAATGAAGTCAACAGATTTTTCTCTGTTTGAGTTCCTTTAATACTCTTAGCCATAATTCTATTTATATTTTAAATTGGTTGATTACCAAACGTAACTTGTCGTACTATTTATAACGCAAATATAAGAGATTTGTTCATAATAAGCCACCTTTTCTTAATGAATAAAAACTATCGGCTCATCGATGAAATCTATCAACAGGCAAATAGTATGTTCAAAAACATACTTATTTCGATTATTTTATATAATTTTGCAACCTCTACTTTGCAAAAAAAGAACAGAGTACACGTATAACAACATATAAAAATGAAGCTATTTGAATTTAAACCCAAACTGGTTTCTTGTCTAAAGAATTATTCGAAAGAAACGTTTATGGCGGACCTGATGGCCGGCATCATCGTAGGTATCGTGGCGCTTCCACTGGCTATCGCTTTCGGTATCGCTTCGGGAGTTTCGCCCGAAAAAGGTATTATCACCGCTATCATTGCGGGATTCATCATTTCCCTGTTGGGAGGCAGCAAAGTCCAGATCGGCGGCCCTACGGGAGCATTTATCGTCATTATCTATGGCATCATACAACAATACGGCGAGGCCGGACTGATTGTAGCCACGCTAATGGCGGGCGTACTCCTTGTATTATTAGGAGTGTTCAAGCTGGGAGCGGTCATCAAATTCATTCCTTACCCTATCATCGTCGGATTTACCAGCGGTATCGCCGTCACTATTTTCACGACCCAGATTGCCGATATTTTCGGTTTATCTTTCGGAGACGAGAAAGTGCCGGGAGACTTTGTCGGAAAGTGGATGATTTATTTCCGTCACTTCGATACGATCAACTGGTGGAATACCATCGTTAGTATTGTCAGCATTATTATTATCGCCATCACTCCGAAGTTCTCAAAGAAAATTCCCGGCTCGCTGATTGCCATCATCGTAGTCACGGTGGCCGTTTATCTGATGAAAACTTTCGGAGGAATCGATTGCATCCAGACAATCGGCGACCGCTTCACCATTAAATCGGAGTTGCCCGATGCCGTTGTGCCTGCGTTGGATTGGGAAGCTATCAGGGAATTGTTTCCGGTGGCTATCACCATTGCCGTATTGGGAGCTATCGAATCTTTGCTGTCGGCCACTGTAGCCGATGGTGTGATAGGCGACCGCCACGATTCCAATACAGAATTGATTGCACAGGGGGCAGCCAATATCATAGCTCCGCTGTTTGGAGGTATTCCCGCCACCGGAGCCATCGCCCGTACCATGACGAATATCAACAACGGAGGCAAGACACCGATAGCCGGAATCATCCATGCAGTAGTATTGTTGTTGATTCTGCTCTTCCTGATGCCACTCGCACAATATATCCCGATGGCATGCCTTGCCGGAGTACTGGTCATCGTATCTTACAACATGAGCGGATGGCGTGTATTCAGAGCTTTACTGAAGAATCCGAAATCGGACGTTACCGTACTGCTTATCACGTTCTTCCTGACCGTTATCTTCGACCTGACTGTCGCTATCGAAGTAGGATTGGTGATTGCTTGCGTTCTCTTTATGAAACGTGTCATGGAGACTACCGAAATCTCGGTGATTACCGATGAGATTGACCCGAATAAAGAATCGGATATTGCCGTACACGAAGAAAACCTGATGATTCCCAAAGGCATAGAGGTATACGAAATCAACGGCCCTTATTTCTTCGGTATCGCTACCAAGTTTGAAGAGACAATGACACAGCTGGGAGACCGCCCAAAAGTACGTATCATCCGTATGCGCAAGGTTCCGTTTATCGACTCCACAGGTATTCATAACCTGACTGCTCTCTGCGAAATGTCGCAGAAGGAAAAGACTACCATTATTCTTTCGGGAGTCAACAAGAACGTGCATAATGTACTGGAAAAAGCCGGATTCTACGAGTTGCTGGGAAAAGAGAATATCTGTCCGAATATCAATGTAGCATTGGAAAGAGCAAAGAGCCTGGTAGAATAACACTGTTTATCAGCTACTTGCAAGCCATATATGCCGTACATATTGGACATATAGATCCAATGTGTACGGCATATATGTCCTACGTGTAGGATCTATATATCCAATACGCTGAATCTATATGCCCAACAAGCGGGGTATATAGATTTATCACGTGGGCTGAACAAAACCCTATTTGAAACTAAAAGTTTCACACTGGGAAACAAAGTCTTTCACACCGAGAAACGGATTGTTTCAAGCAATGAAACACTTTTTGAAACTAATATTCCATAATCCGGTGTATTTATGAGTTCACTTTTTATAAGTGCAAACAAAGATACCCTCTTTCCGCTACTTTCACAAACAAATGATTTTAAAAATGTTCTCTGCCCTGATACTCTTCCAACAGGAATTCATAATGAGTACTGCAAGAAGTGATAGATAAGATTTGGAGTTTAAATAAAGGCTTGTTCGTCTCTTTTATTTTCAAGGCTTCTATTGTAGATACATGTATATCAAAAAGAAACATCACCGGCTAATTACCAGAGCAGGGAAGTGAAGTAGGAGAATCAGTTTTCCCTACCTTTATTAAATCTATGACATAAGTTCCACAAGCTTTTCAAGCGATTGCACATGATACTTCTCAATAACCTCAATGCATTGATGAAGATAATCTTCGGGCACTTCCACCCCATTCCATTTGTACCAACGCTTCACCATTTCAAAACCTGCATGGTGCTTCTTTGCGATATTCCAGATGGTGATGATGTCATCTTGTCCTTTTCTTAATTTTAACCGCTTCAATTCAAGTACTCCCTTGTAGATTTTGATTTCTTCATCATAGATGAGCTGTTTCCTCAACGTCAGTTCATCATCTCCCAGAAAAGTGACATGGGTCATGAGTCGTCGTTCGTCACTGAACTCGGCTACAGCGATGCCATGGTCGGAAACAATGAAATAACCGCCATTCTCCCTGCGAGTATACAAGACATCCAGATTATTATACACAAAGTAATCAAACAGACTTTTCCCTTTGAGGTCTATTTGATAATGGTCAATGTAGCGCTCCTTGTATCGTTGCATGAAGTGTGCCGTGTAATGCATTACTATATTGGAAGACTTGAAACCTGTTATTTGGATATAGCCATTGCTTGAAGTGCCGATAACGGGAGCATAAGCTTGAAATGCCAAAGCATGCATATACGAATTGTATCTCCCCTCTATCGTCCATACATTTCTTCGGGTGGTGGTGATAGTCATACGTTGGGGCGCCATAGGAAATGGACTCATCATCGTTGCTTTCTTACGAACCTTATCTATAAACATGTTCGCTTTGGTCGATATTGCAATGAGGTCCTTATGTGCTTCGGCATATAGTTCCTCCCGGCTCATACTTGTCAGATACATACTTGTTTTTTTACAGGAGACAAAGGTAGCATTTATCTCCAGACCGGACATCATCCGTCGGATTGTTTTTTTTGAAAGTTGGATATACTGAATGTAAACCAGCCCCGGTTCTTCATTTGAGACATCTTGCCAGACCCGCAAGAAATCACTTTTGGTGATTTTTAAGCTTATCGGCTGCAAGCCAATTCACTGTATATTAACCGATTAAACAAACGGGCTGCCACAGAATCACTTCTCCGGCAGCCCTTCTTTCATTAAATTAGAAAACAGAGAGTATGATACAGTTTATTCCTGACCTCCCCCTAAAGCACGGTATAGGTTAATTAAACTTTGTATTTCAGTAAAATGATTGGCCGTCTGCGATAGTTGCGCACTAAGCAATGACTGCCGGGAGGTAAGCACTTCCAGATAGGTCGTATTACCATGCTCCATCAACAGAGAAGTGCTTCGCAGAGCCGTTTGCAGGGAAGTGATCTGTTTATCCAGCAAGATTCTTTTTCCCTGACTGGTTTGATAGGCAATCAAAGCATCATTCACCTCACTACCGGCATTGAGCAACGTTTGCTGAAAGCCGAGAGCCGCTTCTTCCTGTTGCGCACGGGCAATGCGGTATTGTGCCATCACCTGCCCTCTGTTAAAGAGCGGCTGCGTAAGCGAACCTACCGCCGACGCGAGAAACTTGCCCGGATTGATAATCATCGCCCCGGCGGAGTTTGTCCATCCGGCGCTTCCGCTCAAGGTGATGGAAGGATAGAAAGCCGAACGTGCCGCATTGGTGCCATAGAACGCCGCTTCCAGCGTCCGCTCTGCCGAGCGGACATCCGGACGGGAAGAAAGCATCCGGACAGGAATCCCTATCGAGAAGTCAGTAGGAAACTGTTGCTTTGCCAATATACCACGCTCATAGTTGCGTGGCGTCTCCGCCAATAATAAGGCAAGACTATTCTCCACCTGACTAATCTGCTGCTGCAAATCGAGGACCGAACCCTGCACCTGATAATAGGCAGCCTCCATCTGCGACACAGCCGATTCGTTTGCCAACCCCGCATTCATCAATGCACGGGTAGACGCAACGGTTTCTTTCCATGCCTCTTCCGTCTGACGGGAGATGTCGAGTTGTTCGTCCAGCATCAACAGGGTATAATAGGTATTGGCTATACCTGCTATCAACTGTGTACGGACTGCCTGACGGTAATCTTCGCTTTGAGCATAAAGTGCTTTCGCCTGTTTCTTGGAGTTGCGCATACGCCCGAAAACGTCCAACTCCCAACTGGCAGTAACGGGCAACGAATAAGCCTGCGTAGCCTTCTGCGTATCGAAACTGCTCACTGTTCCCTGCGGAGCAAGAGCAAAAGCGGGCAGAAAAGCAAGTTTGGCGGACATCAGTACGGCCTGTGCTTCTTCCACACGGAGCTGGGCAGACTGATAATCGGTATTGGTCTGCAATCCCACTTCGATGAGGGATTGCAGATAAGGATCGGTGAAGAGTTCCCGCCAGTCCATATTACCCAGACCGGCAGTGTCTTCGGTCACCACTTCCCCACCGTACAGATCGTCGGGAACGACAGTGGCGGGTTCGTATTTGGTATAGATGCCACAACCGCTCAACGACAGACTGATGGCAACTAATGTGATGATATTCTTCTTCATTCTTTCTTTCATTTATTTACGTTCGCGTTCAACTTCACTCTTTTCTTTCTCTAAAAGCACCTGCACATCTGGTTCCTCTTCCATCGGTTTGCGGATTTTCTCCTGCAAAAACTCAAAGATGATGTAGAAAACCGGAACGACAAAGAGCAATGCCAGTGTCCCGACTGCCATACCGCCCACAACACCCGTACCCAGCGAACTGTTACCATTGGCACCTGCACCGGAAGAGAACATCAGCGGAAGCATACCGAAGATCATCGTCAACACCGTCATCAGGATAGGACGCAAGCGGACTTGTGCGGCAGAGTAGGCAGACTCCACAATACCCATTCCCTTGCGGCGACGTTCTATGGCGTACTCCGTAATCAGAATGGCTGTCTTAGCCAGCAAACCGATCAACATAATCACACCTGTCTGCAAATAGATATTATTCTCCAACCCGAGTATTTTAGCGAAAAGGAACGACCCCATCAGCCCGAACGGCACGGAGAAGATAACGGCAAACGGTATGAGGAAACTCTCGTAAAGACAGGCCAGAATCAGATAGATAAGGAAGATACAGATGGCGTAAATGAAAACCGTCTGCGCACCACCGCTACTTGCTTCTTCGCGTGCCATACCACCATATTCATATCCGTAACCTGCCGGCAAAGATTGCGCAGCCACTTCTTCAATCACTTTCTGCACCTCGCCGGAGGAGTAACCGTCGGCAGGATTCACATTGGCGGTGATGGTGCTGTAAAGATTGAAACGGTTGGCCGTTTCCGGTCCCAGCACTTGCTTCAGCGTCACGAACTGGCTCACCGGAGCCATCTGCGTACCATTGCGTACAAACATATTATTCAGCGCCTGCTCGTCGAGGCGGTATTCAGGCGAAGCCTGCATCATCACACGATATACTTTACCATACTGGTTATAGTTGGAGATATACGCGCCACCGCAATAACTGCCCACCGCATCGAGCACCGCACTCGGCGAAATTCCCGCACGCTTACATTTGGCAGCGTCCACTTCCACCGATATCTGCGGGAAGTTGATAGCATACGATGTATACGCCATCGCTACCTCCGGACGCTCGTTCAAAGCACCGAGGAACTGTATAGCCGCCTCATAGAACGTAGCCAGTTCTCCACCCGTCATGTCCTGAAGGTTCAGTTCGAGGGAGTTACCCATACCGTAACCCGGAATCATGGCAGGCTGGAAGCTGAATATCTGTGCTTCCTTTATAGACTGGAATTGTCCGTTGAGGCGGGACACCACAGCATCCGAGCTATGCTCCTTGCCCTTTCGCTCGCTCCAGTCTTTCAGGCGGATAATCATCGTACCGTACGAAGTTCCCTGACCGGATATCAGTCCGTATCCTGCTACGCGGGCATAGTGTTCTATTTCGGGCGTATCTTTCAGGATATTTTCCAGGCGGTCCATCACTTTCGTGGTTTCTTCGAGCGTGCTTCCCGGTGAAATGCTGACATTCACCATAATGACACCCTGGTCTTCCTGCGGCACAAGTCCCGTTTTAGTGGTACTCATCAGGTAAACCAGCAAGGCAACGGCAACAGCCAGTGAAGTCCACACCATCCAGCGATGGCGGATGAAGAACATCACACCTCTCTTATATTTTCCCAATACGGCATTGAACGAAGCATTGTAAGCTGCACGTACCCGTCCGTTGATGCTCTTGGCGCTCTTCGTTCCGTCCGACGGACGCATCATAATGGCGCACAAAGCGGGACAGAGCGTCAAAGCCGAAATCATCGAAATACCTACGGCAGTTGCCATCGTGATACCGAATTGTGTATAGAACACGCCCGAAGTACCTCCCATGAAGGTTACAGGAATAAACACAGCCATAAATACACAGGTACAGGAGACAATAGCCATCGTCACGTCGCCCATTGCATCTTTCGTGGCAAGGTAAGGAGACTTATACCCGGCATCGAACTTGGATTGCACGGCCTCCACCACCACAATGGCATCATCCACCACCGTACCGATGGCAAGCACCAGCGCAAACAGTGTCAGGATGTTCAGACTGAAGCCCGCAGCCACCAGACAGGCAAACGTACCCACCAACGACACAATGATAGAGATGGAGGGAATCAGCGTACTCTTCAGATCCTGCAAGAAGAAATAGACCACGAGGATGACCAGAATGATGGCGATAATCAACGTCTCCACCACGTTGTGTATGGAAGCGAAAAGGAAGTCATTGGAACTCATCATCGTGACGAACTCCGTTCCTGCGGGCAGATTCTTCTCCATCCGCTCTATCTGCGCAGTGATTTCTTTGTTGACAGCGGTAGCATTGGAACCAGCTGTCTGGAATATCATATAAAGAACGGCAGGCTGACTGTCCATCTCACTGCGGAAACTATACGTCATCGTACCCAACTCCACCTCTGCCACATCTTGCAGGCGAAGTATGGAACCGTCTTCCCGCGAACGGACAACCGTGTTCCGGAATTCTTCCACGCTTTTGAGGCGTCCGCGATATTTCATTGTAAACTGGAAAACATTCTTCGAACTCTCGCCCAGTGAACCGGTGGGAGCTTCGATGTTCTGCTCACCCAATATGGCGGTAATGTCCGACGGAACCAGTCCGTATTGCGCCATCCGTTCCGGTTTCAGCCAGATACGCATACTGTACGTATCGCCCAGCTCCATCACGTCTCCCACTCCCTCGATACGTTTAATCTGGGGAATGACATTGATGTCCAGATAATTGGCGAGGAACGTCTGATCGTATCGACCGTCCGTGCAGACCAAAGCACCAATCTGCAAGAAGCTGGTCTGCCGCTTCATCGTGCTGACGCCGACTTTCGTTACTTCAGCCGGAAGCAATCCCTGCGCTTTCGCCACACGGTTTTGCACGTTGACTGCCGCCATATCGGGGTCTGTGCCCTGCTTGAAATAAACTTGTATAATAGCCAAACCTGCATTGGAAGCACTGGAACTGATATACATCATGTCTTCCACACCGTTGATACTCTCCTCCAGTGGCATGATGACACTGTTCATCACTGCCTCGGCATCGGCACCCGTATAACTGGCAGTTACATATACCGTTGGAGGCGCAATGTCAGGATATTGCTCCACCGGCAGCGTGAAGAGCGAAATAAGCCCTATGGCCAGAATCAGGACAGAGATGGAGATAGCCATCACCGGCCGTTTTATAAACACATTTCCTTTCATAATCAATCTCCTTCTTATTTAACTTGCGTGCCTTCGCGCACCAGTCCGGCGCCTTCCGATACGATTTCATCACCTGCTTTCAGTCCGTCCAGCACCACATATTCGCGCCCGTCATTGTTTTCGGCCACTGTTATCAGGGTAGAGACAGCCTTCCCGTCCACTACCTTATATACAATCGTCTTATCCTGCATCTTCACGGTGGCCGTCTGCGGAATGGCGATACAGTCTTTATAAATGCTCGGCACTACCACCGTGCCCGAGGCTCCGCTATGAAGCAACAGCGATTCGTTGGGAAACACCACGCGCGCCACCACAGTACCCGTTTGCCGGTCGATGACGCCACTGATGGATTCGATGACACCTTTCTTGTCATAAACCGAATTATCATTGAGGCGCAATTCCACTTCCGGCATGTTCTTCAAGGCTTCGTCCATGTCGCCATACTGGCGGGTGAGGGCAAGCAACTGATTCTCGGTCATGGAGAAATAGACATACATATCCGAATTGTCGCTGACCGTAGTAAGCGGATAGGGCATATTGGCACTTACCAATGCGCCTGCACGATAAGGCAATGCACCTACGACTCCGTCACTGGGACTTTTCACTTCGGTATAAGAGAGATTGTTGCGGGCACTGATCTCCTGGGCTTCGGCCTGCGACAGTTGAGCTTTGGCGGTGAGATAAGAATTCTCGGCCGTTTTCAGGCTGAATTCCGAAACTACTTTCTGCGCATACAGTTCTTTGTTGCTCTTGTAGGTCAGTTCGGCAGTACCCAGTGCGGCACGTGCTGCTTCCACATTGGCAGTGGCGGTTTTCAGTGCGGCCTTGTAAGGCACTTGGTCGATAATGAAAAGCGATTGCCCGCGGCGTACTTTTTGCCCTTCGGTCACACAGAGTTTCTCAATCGTTCCCGACACCTGCGGATAAATATCAATATCCTGCCGCCCACGTATGCTCGCCGAATAGGAAGAAGAAAATTCCTTATCCACCGCTTCTATCTGCATTACTGCATAAGAAGAAGATTTCACTCCCGCATCCGATGCCTGCTTGCAAGATGCCATCCACACTGTACAACCGACAATCCCTATCAGCCGTATCCATTTTTTGCTTACTGTAATCATACTTTCTCTTTTGGTCTTTTGTTAAATCCTGGACAAAAGTAGGAGAAAAGAACAAGGCAACAGTGACCAATTTCCCTCCATAAATGTCCCATTCTCGCCATTTACGTTTATTATAGCTAACTATTTGGAAATAAACGACATATCAAACAAATCTGAAGAAGTATGGGACATTCTGTTTTCCCGATTATTCACCAACTTTGCAAAAAGTAAAAAAGGAAAGAACATGGAAAAAGAGAACATTATTACGGTGGATATAGAGGATTTTAAGGACAGTCAGCACGTCCTTGATTATATAGATGATGACTTTGCGATAGTCAACAGTCTGGAGGGGACTCCTTATAGTAATGATACAATCAAACTGAATTGTTTTCTCATCGCGGTTTGCATAGAAGGGTGCATCCAGCTGGACGTCAACTACCGGACCTACAAGTTGCAGGCGGGCGAGCTGCTGCTCGGTCTGCCCAATACGATTATCAGCCACACGATGCTTAGTCCTAAATATAAGGTCAGGCTTGCCGGATTCTCTACCCGTTTCCTGCAACGTATTATTAAAATGGAAAAGGAAACGTGGAATACTGCCATTCATATCCACAACAATCCGGTGAAGTCGGTTGGCAACGGGGAGGATAAAACTTTCTTCGGATTCTACCGGGATTTAATTATAGCCAAGATAAACGATGAGCCTCATTGCTACCACAAAGAAGTGATGCAATATCTCTTTTCCGCTATTTTTTGCGAAATGCTGGGACAGCTTCACAAGGAAATGGAAGCTGCCGGCAACACGGAAGGTTCGAAAGAAGGCATCAAACAGGTGAATTACATTTTGCGGAAGTTCATGGAACTGTTATCGAAGGACAAGGGTATGCACCGTTCGGTGAGCTATTTTGCCAACGAGCTTTGCTACACTCCGAAGCATTTCTCGAAAGTCATCAAACAGGCGTGTGGCAGGACTCCGTTGGATTTGATTAATGAAACTGCCGTGGAGCATATCAAATACCGATTAAAACGTTCGGAAAAGTCTATCAAGGAAATTGCGGAAGAGTTCAACTTCCCCAATCAGTCCTTTTTCGGGAAATACGTAAAAGCGCATTTGGGAACATCACCGGCCAATTATCGGAACAAAAAAGAAGAATGACAAAAAGAACATCGAAGCGGGGGATTACCATTTCCACGTTCCAAACGGAACAGAGTGTTAATCCCTATCGCTGAAAAAAGTGCCAACATGAAGAATTGTATATTTTATCTGTCCTGCTCTTCATCATTCGAGCCGTTTCCTTGCACTTCATGAAAAACGCCCTCCATTTAGAGTTACAGATTTCGCAAATA
>ENA-OOXY01001332-OOXY01001332.1-human-gut-metagenome-genome-assembly--contig:-NODE-1332-length-17077-cov-2.508577_pt1 | contig 17077 bp, 15 predicted proteins | sample MGYA00241593_ERZ501355 | MGnify/ENA primary metagenome ERZ501355 (study PRJEB25962, sample SAMEA2042739) | human gut metagenome | biome: human gut; feature: human-associated habitat; material: faeces... | reverse complement strand
AGAGCATGCAGGAACGGGGATGGAATAACTTGGATAAGCTACTGGAGCATCTCGGAAGCCACGAAAACGACTATCCGGAATGGAAAGAAAGCCGCTATTACAAGAACCAAGCCAACGGCCACTACCTTAATTCCGCCCGGGAATTCCAAGATTACGGTAAGGTGAATATCGATTATTCCCGGTTGACCTTCGAAAAGTTCCGTCCCCTACTCGATACACTGGAGATGAAGCTATGCCGCTGGATCGGGACCACTCTTGACAAGAGCTTAAAAGACACCTTAAGAACCGGCGTGGATGATCCGCTCCGGATCAAGCTGATTGATTATATCCGGGTATGGCTCGCCATGTACGTAGCCAAGCTCCATACCAGCCAAACCACACGGGTACAACGTACGGCGGCCGGCCAGCTGGAGTTTAAGCCCGTGATCTATCCGCTGTATTCCGATCCCACGGACAACGGTAATTTCTACGCCGAGCAGGTAACGTCACTAGAAGCGGTAATCGAGGATTACATGAAAGTTTACGCCCCGGAACTAGGCCTCCCCGCTCCTATCAAGAACGACTTTAATTCCAAGGACAAACATATTTTCGTATTATGAGAAAAATAACGATCAAAGATATCGATTACCTCGTGCCCGGCACATGGGATGAGATGACAGCGGAACAGCTTTGCTTTCTCGCCAATATTTTGAACTCGAAAAGTACGGCCCAAGAAGCCAAGGTCAAGATGCTATTGTTTTGCCTGTCCGCAAGAATCCGGCGATATCAGAAAGCCAATGGAACCGGTTACGCCGTTTCCCTTCCCAAAGATCGTATATGGATCACGGCCGAGCAACTGGCGGCGTTGAGCACCATCTTTGATTTCTTATTCCAAGAGACAGAGAAGGGAATCGAGCTGGATATCCGCTTAACCCGTAACCCATTCCCCGTCTACAAAGGCAAAGATATCGAGTTATACGGCCCGGAAGACGGCCTGACCAATATCAGTTACGGACAGTTCATCATGCTACAGACTTGGCAACAGCGGATGAGACAGGATTTCTTCGAGGCATTGGATAACTTCCTATCCATAATCTGGAAAGACGGCTCATTCACCATACGTGAGGACGGTGATCCGGCTTGGTTCCGGAATGTAGAGCCGATCGTAAAGACAGTCATGTTCTGGTACTACCTAGGTAGCATGAATTTCATACAAGCAAAGTTCTCCCGGGTATTCTCCTCCGGAGGGAATGAAGCCCCTTTGGATATATTCGACACGCAACAACGCATCGTGGATGAGATGGCCAGCGGAGACGTGACCAAGAAAGAACAGGTAAAGCAATCCCTCTTATACGACGCTCTATACCCTAGAAGTAGCGATCGAGAAAGAGGAGAAAAAGAAACAAGATATGTAGTAATAGGTGTTTTTCATGGTATTAGATTTTTAGATTAGTAATGGACAGCCGCTTTGCCTGTGAAGGTGGAGCGGTTTTGTTATTATCTCCAATCCAAATACTATGATAATAAAAATATTACCAAACGTTTGCCATTGATAATATATTTATTATCTTTGTGATGTCATTAAGACAAGAGCTCTATGCATAGTGACGATGGGCTAAAAGCCCGGATAGAAGAGGCAGAAAAAGATCTCCTCTTTTATCTCCGCAAGTATCATGAACTGACTTCGAGAAGCAAATTCATGAAAGCGGTGGTTGATAAAGAGATCAAGAGACTTGAGAAAGAACTTAAGGAACTTGGAAAGTATTATTGACCAGAAAGGTTCTCCCCCTCCAGGCCAGAGGGGGAGTTTCCCTTTCATGTGTAACTCAAAAAACAGAATAATATGGATAAAGTAAAGCGTTTTTTTGAACTAAAGGAACTTTGGAAAAAGTCCCCGGAGAATGACCGCCCTACCATAGACCGACAAATTACCGATCTGTTGGATAGCATGGATGAAAAGGAAACCGAACTGCTTACCGCAGGTGTGCAAAATGACTTTGAAAACATCCATAAAGAGATCGCGGACATCAAGGAGCAGCTAACTATTCGTGAGCGACTGAGTCCCGTTTTACCATACCTGTCCGTCTCTAATCTAGCCAAAGATTATTTCGGGAAATCATCCTCTTGGTTCTACCAACGATTAAACGGGAATAGCGTGCACGGTAAAATTTGCAAATTCACACAGGAGGAACTGGCTATTTTGGATATGGCGCTGAAAGACATCAGCCGCCGGATTACTAAATTGAACTTGGTATGATACTTACGAAAATCGGATATGTCGGACAAGTATAAAAACAGTGATAAAAAGTCGAATAACTTAAATTTTATGAATATGTCTGTGAGTAATAGATCTGTCATACATTATACATCTGAATATAAGACTTTGTGCTCAATCTTAAAAGATAGAGCATTCTTGCCTTCATTTTGTAATGAAACAATAAAAATAGATAACAATAACATTCAACGTTTTGCTGTGGCTCAAGTATCATTTTGTGATATTCCTTTTTCACAAATAAAACAGCACGTTGACTCATATGGTTCTTATGCTATAGGACTATCTAAAAATTGGGCTAACCTAAAACATTTAAATCCTGTACAATATGTAGGAATGGATACGCCTGTCACTACTGCTTTAAAATTTATGACAGATTATTTATTTATGCAAAATGATAATACAAAATTCGATTTCTCATCAACTTACATATTAGAAAGCCTAAAAAAACAATTATCTTTCATGAAACATCATACAGATGATCTTTATAGAGAAAAAGAAACTATACAGAATTATGTATTTTATAATGAAAGAGAATGGAGATACGTACCTGATAATTTTGAAGAATATATAAAATTTATCAAACCACAATGGGATATAAATCAATTTAGACAATATAAAAATGAATGGAATAAAGAATTGAGAAATAAAAACATCAATTTAGAATTCGATTTTAAAGATATTACATACATAATATTGAAAAATAATATTGAATGCCGCAACTTCTTTCTATTCTGTCAAGAAGAATTTTCTCATGATGAACTTCTTGAACTTGTAACTAAAATCGTAACAATCGAAAGCATACAGAACGACTTTTAAATTTCATCAAATAAGAATCACTCGTATTGTCATCTCAAAAACATTCTCTACCTTTAATTGATCAGAAGTAGAAAGAGACAGGAGGCATACGATTATTTTCAGAAAAGATATACCAATCGGTAAAGAAGCCTACAAAGTACGGGAATTCCCCCTTTCGGAAATGTAGGCTTTATTATTTATAGAAAAATAAAATAATCAAGTTCACTAATTTAACTCTAAGATAAAAAACAAAGATGATTTCCATTGTCATACCAAAAAAAATATCAAACTTGCGATCCAAATAATCAATACAAAATTAAACATGAAACATCTAATCTGTATCCTATTTGCTACACTACTTAGCATAAACGTTTTTGCACAAGATTTCGAAATAGTAAGAAATCCTATGCCGCAAGAAGAATTTAAAGAGTTCATCTATCAAAAATATTCCAATTTTGAGAAACGGAAGCTAGAAGACAAGAAGTTACCCAAATTAAAAAAGGAAGATATGATTGAAATATTGTCTTCAGTACCTTTTAATGATGATGGAAGTTTTACTATTTCTTACGTCAGACAAGTTGAAGGGCTTGGTAAAGGAACACTATACGACAATATCTATCAATCATTGGTTGATGTTTTCGTTAGTGCTAAAAATATTTTGCAAATGCAAGATAAAGAAACAGGTATCCTTGTTTGCAAAGGTATGACTGAAGGTTATTTAATTTTCAGTATGGGGTTAATGGGTAAATATGTAGGAAGTGTACCGATACATTTTACATTGAAAATCCAAGTACGAGATAATAGGTACAAAATAGATTTATATGATATTTATGTAGAGAAAGGAGATTTAAATGAAGCCGAAGCCCCTATAGAAACTTACTTGACTAGGGATTTTTATTTAACATCGTTTGTTTCCGATGGACTAGGACTTACTAAAAGTAAACGAACAGATGCCCATTACATAAATGTAAGAACACAAGTCCTACTAGAACAGCTATATAGGCTATATCAGATTGAAAATAACATATTCAATGGAGTGTCTCAGCTAAAAACAGAGGAGGAAGATTGGTAGATTTCTTTTAATTATCATTGCCATCTCAAAAACTTTTACCATATTTGCATCAGCTAAAGTCACGAACGTTTGTCGTTCTCGTTGAGCATCGGTTATTGCTCGGACATATTTTTGATAGTCAGGGCTTTTTTTATGCCTTACTTTGTTGTATAAAAATATTGGCGGTTGCCTTTCCTACAATTTTCGTACCTTCGGGAACGTAACGTTGTGACTTTAGCGAGTGGAAATGGCAGCCGCTTTTTTTCTGCCCATACGCTAAAGTCACAACGTTATGAAAACAAATTCATTAACCGTGTCATCTTCCCGAAGCCGGGAACATGATCTCTTTTCTTGGACAACCGTCCAGAAGTTCTACAACCTGTTGCCTCTTGGTATCACCCCCTGTAAATCCATTTACGAGACTAAAATGTACACGGTAGCTTTATTGGCTATGCTGTCTCCAGTGTTCTTACCGCTGATTGGAGTGGCTTGGTTCATTTATTGCTCAGCAAAGAAAGGAGGTAAGTCATGAAAACAGTAGAAGTGGAAGGCATAAAACTCACGCCGGATATGATTGGATTCATCAAGACGTTCCAAGAGAATCCCGAATATATGAGGACACAGCTGGAGGCCATCGACGAAGCCATCAGTCTCATCGCTTGTAGCGACAATCCTTCAGGAAAGGAAAGAAAGGCCCTAAATACGATATCAGACCTCTGTTTCCTAAAACAAAGCTTGCATCTATTCGACGGAAAGGAGGTCCAATCATGAAACTACAAGAAGCGATCCACCTACTCGACATCGTTACCGATGTAAACGGACAATATAGTAAAGAAGAACGAATGCGTGCCGCCATGAGATTGGAGGAGCTGTTACGTTTGTTACTCCCAGAGGAATGATTATATTTGCGATATGTTGAGGTTCGTTATCATATTAGGTTTTGTCATGCTGATCGGGGCCTCGATTAATGAGGCTAAACGCAGTGGAAATACAACGGCAAAGGTTATAGCTACTGTACTGATCTTCTTTTTCCTTTTCTTTTTACTATCCTTAGTTTAAAGATATGTCCTTTAAAAGCTCCCTTCGGGGGGCTTTTTTTGTGTCTATAAATTGGATGTTATGGACATATACAATCACTTTGAGTATTCGGAATGGATCGCTAGGCATCTAGCCGCTATCGGTCATACGGACGGGGAATGTCATTTCCTCCGTAGTGACGAGGTAGAGGAAATCTCCGATCTGGAAGAACGTATCTCCTCTATCCGGGATCATGTATTAGTCGCCATCGACGGGCTTAACTCGGATTTTTCTTGGCTTAGCAATGACAACCTCGTAAATATCCCACAATATTTTATCGCCCTATTAAAGCAATGCGAGGCCGGGGATATCGACGGGATTCACTTTGCGAAAGCGGAATGCAAGGACCTTCTCATGCAGATCGTCTGCAGGATGATGCTCGACTGGAACGAGGAACGTAACGGGCTTCAGTTCCTAGAGCTAAACAGCATGACCTTTCGTGGCATAGGTCCCATGGGAGATAATTTCTATGGGGTGATGTTAGGCTTCAACCTAAGAAAGCCTATCCCCTTCTCCATCGACAAATCAATGTGGGTATGATATGGGAGTCATGAAAAGATTGAGCGAGCAGATGCGCACGCCTAAACGCAGGAACTCCCTAATCGGAGCGAGGGAAGGATTACCCTTCGAGATCTCGCTAGAGTCAACCAGCCGGATCGCCCGGTATGAACGTAGGCTGGATAAGGAGAAATTGAGACAATTTAATTCTGAGGTAAAGGAATGGATGGGTTACATGATCCAAGACTTGAAAGGGAATATCGCCTTGCTTGTCCAAAAAGATGAGTTCCTATCGGACTCCCTAGAACCCAGAATTTACAAAAGTAAAGGAGAGACCGAACGAGTGGGATTCAGTTTCGCCCGTGAAGGTATCTATATCCATAAGGGAGCCGGACGGGGCCAAGGTGGTTTCCGGGGCGGCTCTAAATGGACGGACAAATACGGGAAACTGAAAAAGACCAACCCGGATTCTTTCTACCTGATGGGAACCGGCAACCGCCAACCGATCCGTTGGTTCGATCCCATCATCGAAAAGAATCTTCCCAAACTGGCAGACATCGTAGCGGACTACGCTGCCGATATGCAAATCGACGCATCACGAATTTTCATAGATAAAGATTAGGATATGGCAGGAGATTTAAACAGGAGCATCAAGATATACTTGGATAACTCCGACGCAATGACTAGCGCATCGGAGTTAGAGACGAAAATCGGGGAACTGGAGAAAAAGCTACTTGATCTCCGGACGGCCGGAGAAGGTAACAGCAAGGCGGCTAAGAAAATAGAACGTGAGTTGACCGCCCAAACCCAGAAGATGCAAAAGTATAAGCAAGAGGTCGCTGATACGGAAAGAGTATTGAAGAACCTAAGTGGAGCTACTTATAATGACTTAATAAAGACAAAGAATAAAATTTCAACGGAGCTGAAAAAAGTAACTCGTGGTACCGCTGAATATAACACTAAACTAGAAATGCTGAAACGCATCTCCAAAGAAACCGCACTAGCCCAACAAGAGATGCGTGTAGAGATCGGTTGCCAAGCCTCGGTCTGGGGACGTGCCACAGATTTCGTAAATAAATATATGGGAATCATTGGTACCGCAGTGGCAGCCATTACGGGTATTACTCTTACTTTCAATAAATTCCGTGAAGCCCGCAATAAACTGGAAGAAAGCAAGGCCGATTTAAAAGCTCTTACAGGCCTAGATGATGAAAGCATAGAGTGGCTTACAGATCAAGCAAAACGTCTTTCCACTACAGTTACCGAAGAAGGTATCCGCATACGCCAATCCGCTGATGAGATACTGGAAGCTTATAAATTAGTAGGTTCCGCTAAACCCGAATTGCTAGCAAATAAAGAGGCTTTAGCAGAAGTGACAGAGCAAACGCTTATCCTCGCCTCTGCCAGTGGCATGAAACTTACGGATGCGGTAGATGCCGTCACCTTGGCATTAAACCAGTATGGGGATGGAGCTGATCAAGCCGCTCGATATGTAAATGTACTTGCCGCCGGAAGTAAATTCGGTGCGGCAGCCGTAGAGAGCCAAACCAAGGCTATAAAGACAAGTGGTGTCGCAGCCGCTTCCGCTAAGATCCCGATCGAGCAGCTAGTTGGAACCATTGAAACTTTAGGTGAGAAAGGTATCAAGGATGAGATCGCCGGTACCGGACTCAAAAAGTTTTTCCTTACCCTGCAAACAGGAGCTGACGAGACTAACCCCAAAATAGTCGGGCTAAGTACGGCTCTGGAAAATCTCCGCAAAAAACAAATGGACGCTACCGCTATCAAAAAGATGTTCGGGGAAGAAGGTTACAATGTTGCCTCTGTCCTTATCAATGAAGCGGATAAGGTAGAATATTATACGAAAGCCGTAACCGGCACATCCGTCGCTTTAGAGCAGGCCACGATAAAAAGCCAATCCGCCACAGCTAAAATGCAACAAGCAAAAAACAAACTTAACGATCTTGGCATTGAGTTAATGGAGAAGATCAATCCATCCATTATCAGCGTAATGAATCAAACCGTGAACTGGACTAAAAAACTAGTTCTGATGGCTGACTGGATCAGTAAGAATACAGGATTAGTTATTTTTTCAACTTCAACTCTAGCTCTTTATACAGCGGTCATAAAATTAAATACATATTGGACGGAACTAAAAGGTAAAGCCTCCTCAAAAGCTGTATTGATAGAAAAAGCGAACGCCATCGCTATCCGTGCCTCCATAGCTTCCGAGTATGCGCTAGCTGCGGCAAAAGCCCTACTGACAGGAAATATCAAAGCTGCGACAATTGCCATGCGTAGTTTTTTAGTGACGTTAGGACTCAATCCAATTATTGCGGCTGGAGTAGCAATCACCGCTTTAGCTGTAGGTATTTATAAAATATGGGATAATTCAACTAAGAGTGCCCGGGCTTTAAAAGAGATGAACAAGGAGATCGCCACTGAACAGGCAGAAGCCTATACCCTATTTGACGCTCTCCAACGAAGCAACGCCGGAACAACGCAACGAAAAGAATTAATCGATGAGATCAATTCTCGATATGGAAAATATCTTGAAAACCAACTAACAGAACAAAGTACAACCGAGGATATCGCAAAAGCTTTAGAAATAGTTAATGAAAAGTTGCATGAAAACATAGTTTTAAAAACCATGCAGAAAGAGAAGGAGGATGTAACGACCACCGCCTTAAATAAACAAATTGATTTGATGGATCAAATGAGGGAAAAATCAAATCTGGGGCAATTCGTTACCGACGCTATGCTTCGAGACGTAAAACGTATAACAGATGAAGGGATAAAGAACGGACGCTCATGGACAAAAACGTATGATGATGTCATCTCTTACATTGACTACTACTATGGTGCCAGAGGTAAGGTCGATAAGGATTTCTGGGGAAGTTTACAGAGCTATATGACACAAACTTACCAATTAGCATCCAACCTCGATAAGATATCTCAGAAATACTCTCCTCTTCTGCCTAAAAAACCTGCAAACGAGTTGCCAGAAGTAGAAGTTATTGCCCCTAAAATAAAAAAACCGGATATAACCCCGGGACTGTCAGTGGAGCAAGAGAAAAAAATCACAGACGCAAAGCTGAAAGAGGTTGATCGTTATATCGCAACCAAGAAACTAAAATTGACACAAGATTATACCGAGGGCCTAAGATTATATGATGATTATCAAACAAAACTTCAAGCTTTAGAACTCGAAAAATTAAATAAACAATTAGCTATCTATAAAATAGGCAGTGACGAAAGAAAGAAAATTGAACAACTGATCCTTGATTTCCGAATTAAACTGATGGATAAATCCTATCAAGAATATCTCAAAAATTTGGAAAAAGAGGCCAAGGCCGATAAAGACCGTAAAGTCCAAAAAGAGAAGTTATACAACGGACTAAATAAAGATTTGCAATCTTTCGTTAAAACACAAAATGAGAAACAAGAGGAATTAGCGAAAAAGCAAGAAGAAACAGACAAACGAAGAGCACAAACCTTATTAGACTTCTCCGCTCAAGCTGGCCAAATCCTTGGGGAATCTTTAGTTGATTCTGAAACAAGTTTTGCTGACGCTATGGGGAACATTCTATTATTGACATTAGATACTCTTCGCCAAGTTGTAACAATGTCGATCGCAGAAACCACAATCCGCAATGTGTCTAAATTAGGATTCTTAGGACTAGCAAAAGCCGCTGCCGAAATCGCACTTATCAACGTCGCTTTCGGTGCCTTGAAAGGTCTTATCAAGAAACCTAGTACATCTACCGCAAATGCAGGTCTTAATGACAGCACTACGCCGCAAACCGGACAACGGGTTGTATCAGACTCCACCGGTTGGTACAACGGAGGATTCACCGGCAACGGTGGTATACTTGAAGTGGCTGGTCCCGTACATCGAGAAGAATACGTTACACCGGCATGGCAATTACAAGATCCGGTTTCCATGAACCATATCCTAGCCTTGGATGCCATCCGAAGACAAAGAACAAGCACAAATCCTCTTCCCGTCAACGGATTCGCCAACGGTGGATACAATGGACGCTCGGATGAAGAAAATGTAATGGTTTCAAGTAATAATCCGGAATTACTCAAAGTACTCACACAGCTACTTATGCTATTTTCCGAACTAAGAGCAAAAGGTATGAGGGCTTATGTCGTATACAGCGATATCGAGGCCACCCAAAAGACATTGGACAAATCCAAAAAGATAGGAGGCAAATAAGATGGACATCATTCACGAATCCGGCAAGGCTTACGACCTAGGAGACATCCAATTGACCTTATCCCGGATGAACCCATTCTTTAACGATTACGGAGAGCAGAGCTTACCGGTAACACTCCCTCCCACGGACAGGAATAGGGAACTACTCATCTATCCGGATAACATGGCCGGGATCAGCAAGGCCTCGCAGCGGATCAACGCCATGATCCAGCACGGGGTATTCTCCATTCCCTGCCGTCAAGCCATCCTGTCGGCGAACCGGAAAACCGGGATCGAGACCAGCTTCTACCTCAATACCGGAGCGTTCTACGAGAAAATCAAGGATGTACCGTTATCCACGGTCTTTGAGGACAAGGTTATCAAGTTCGCGTCTGTCAGCGAGGCGATATCCTTCTGCCGGAACCTGTTCATTACACATGACGACCGATTCGCCTTGTTCCCGGCCATCCTAGAGTCCGGTTCTTTAAACGCCACCGGTGATCCGGGACCGGACGGATATCCCCGTCTTTACAACGACGTGGAGCGGACGGAGGTAGTCGATGAGAAAACGATCCGGTTGGCTCCGGGATTCTACATATCCCCCTTCATCCGTGGATTGCATCTATTGGAGGAGATATTCGCCTATCTCGGCTACACCTTGGAGGACTCCTTCTTTTCCCGCACCACCCCATTCAAGGACATGGTCTTTCTGAACAACACGATCGATACGATCGTAAGGGGTGAGATCCGATACTCCCAGATCGTCCCGGACTGCATGATCAAGACGATACTGGACGTATACCGATATAAATTCTGCTGCGAGTTCATCCCGGACGAGACCCGCAAGACCATCCGTATCGTGCTATTCGATGAGAACCTGAACGAGACACCCTCCTGCGACCTCACGGATTGCGTAGCCGGTAAATACACAGTCAACCATCCCTCGAGCTTCAAGCAGTTAAAGCTTACCTGTGACCGGCTCACGCCGCCGGAAGAGAAACAGGAGAGCGAGCGCCCGATGCCAACAACGGGAAGAGCCACGGGGAACGAGAACGAGGAGTTCAGTACCTTGGTAGACCTATTAAAGAAATACCCGGACGTGGAGTATAACCAGATATCGGGTGAGTTTGTCCGGAGAGGTTACAAGGGGATCACGCCGGTCACGCAACGGATCGGTCTGGTCACGATGGATTATTACGCCGGCGGGACACTGGAGACGGAGAGCAAGGAATCCCCGGACGTGCTACCGGCGATGGTCTATACACCTGCTTTTGGCAGCGGAGGAGCCGGGGCCATCCCGCATCTCGGGATTTATATAGGGACCGGAAGATCGTTGAACTCCTCCATCATCATGGATTCCGTGAATGACTCCACGTCTGAGGTGGCGGGCGAGGCGGAGGATAACGAGGAGCTGAAACCCATGCCGGCGTTCGTATTCCATGCCGGGAAACTGGACTACGGGACGATCCTCAATCATGATGCGGATGGAAACAAGCTCTGGAACTATACGCTCGCCTACCACGGCCCGGACGGGCTTTTCGAACGGTTCTGGAGGAATTACGATTCCCTGCTCCGGAACTCTCTGCTCGAGATAAAAGCGAGCATGCTTCTCAGTGACATCCAAAAGGTATCGCTCTCCGAGTACAGGAAGGTGACGATCGAGGGACAGGAGCTGCTTCCCTCCGCCATACAATATAGCCCGGGTTCCCGGGAACCCTTGGAATCCACGTTCCTTACCACGAGGCTTTACGAGCCGGTATCCACAGCCATGGCCGAGGCGGAGCGGTTCGCCTCCCATGTATCCAAGTATAAATGGAAGGTCAACTACTCCCGGTCCAACGCCAGCGACAGCGTGAAAAGAAGATGGGTATTCAAGGAGGAACCCATGACCATATTCTACGCCCCGCCAAGCGCTTACCAATACGTGCAGGGCGGGAAATACCATCAAGCCACTTATCCCGTGCAATTCTATAGCCGTGGCTCCGCATCCGGACCGACCGATCCGGAGGACGGTACCCTGACCGTGTGGCTCGAGCCCGTGACCCGGTAACTGTCCTTTATCGGACCATCCGACAGCCATACTTTTGGGGGTAAAATAATCGCAAATGGCAACGATCATAGACAAACCAGACACTCTGAGCCTGTCCGGGAACATGAGGAGATTTGTATTGGGGGCAAAAGAGGCCGTCTCTTTCATCTTGAAGAAAGGAACGGCCACCTTGCTCGAGCAAAGCTACGAGCCCGGGCCGGACAAGATAGTCACGATCGACGTGAGAGAGGTGGTGGAAAGCCAATTGAGCTATACTTTGGACACGGCCCAAGAGATCTATTCCCAAAATACCATATTCGCAGATTTCACGGCCACGATAGACGGGACCTCCCACTCGTTCCGGGCGATCCGGTGCGGGATAGCGGATCTGGCGGACACGCCGGGAAACTGGTTGAAGTCCCACTTCCTCACGTGGCAGCCAAAGGTCAAGGAGGTGACCTATTACTCACCGGAGTGGTTGACCTACTACGCCATATCGGACTGCACGGTAAAGGCCAAGGCCACGTTCCCGGACAACTCGTCGAGCACGACCTCCTTGAAGGGAATGACCGCCGGCGAGTGCGTGACACTCAATCTCCAATACGCGATCGTAGCCAAGCTATTCGGGAACAAGTACCCCAGCTATCTCGAGGTTTACGCCGAGGCCGGCGGAGCGAGACTGAGCGTATCGCAATTCTATAAATTCACGGATATCCATTCCGAGGACGAGCAATGGTTCCTTTTCGAGAACAGTCTGGGCGGTATGGACACCTTCCGTGCCCATGGGGTGAACCGTCTGCAGGCGGAGCATGGCCACCTGATAGCGGAACTGGACGAGAACCTGTCCGAGTATGACGTGGAGACCGATCGTAAGTTCGTTAAGAACACGGGATTCCTCGATGATTACTCCCGCCGTTGGTTGCTGGATTTTTTCCCCAGCCGGGCCAAGTATATATACGAGGCGTCCATGATCCGGAGAATAATCGTCACCGAGAGCGACGCCACCTACACCTCCAACGATCTCCCGAGCTCCTATACGTTCACGTACCGACTCTCGGAGATCTCGAGATACCTGAACCTTATCCGTAACGAGAAAGAGCTTCCGGATAATCTAACGGTTCCAAACCTCTCCTCGCCGGATTTTATTTTTCCCCCTCGCTTAGCTGAGCTCCCACGGCAAGAGCTTGGCGAGGGGGTATTATTCCCGGCCTTTGATCCGCATAACCCCAAGGCTTCCGTAGCGACTTTTGGCTCGATACATGATACCATAAGGAACAGTATCATAAAAGAGCTCGGGGACACATGGAGGGCCATCGTCAACGAGGCTGGCGGGTCTGGGGGAACCGGTGACGGCCTTTACCATATAAAATTGGATGACCTGACGGAACCATCCGACGAGAACGGGTTCACGGCCCTAAGAACCTTGAAAGAGATACTGAAACCCATATCCGCCCTCGATGACCGTTACCTACGCAAGGATATCGACGATACGGCGTCGGGCAACATCACGTTCGAGAAGGACATCATCCTTGCCGGCCTTGACTCCTCCATCTACTCAGACCGTGACGCCAACGGCTTCGGTCATGAGAACGGGTTCCGCTTGTTCGCCGACGGCACGATGTGGCTGAAGGACCTGAGGGTGAAGAATGACTCCATGTTCGCCGGTTCCCTATCCTCTCCTACATTCGCCTCCGGTTTCCCGAACGGGACGGGATTCATGATAGCGCCTTACAAGGTGACGAACGCCGCCGGTGTGGAGGAGACTAAATACAAGCTGGAGATCGATTCGATCTCGGTACGCAACGAGCTTAAAGTATATACGTTCGTGGTCTCGCAACTGCTTGGCGAGAATGATAACCGCATCTTCGCCGGAATGATGGAGGTGGATCATTACGACCCGGAGACCGGCCGGATCTACTTGGATACCGACGGAGGCAGGTTGTACAACCCGTTCCGGGAAGGCGATATCCTCATGGTACAGCAGTTTCAAGGCGATCCTACCTTGCAGAACGACTACAAGATGACCAAGTCGTACGAGCTGAAGGTGGTGGAAGTGGCCGTAGGGGACCTCTCCGACGGCGAGAACCGTCTGGACTGGCTCCGTTTCACGAATTTCGTGGGAAATCTGTCGGACATAGCCAAGAGGGATACCCTTTGCCGTGTGGACAATCCGGATAACTCCACCCGCAGCGGCATCATGAAGATCACCACGGTGGATGAGTTCGGCACGCCCTACATGGACGTGATCCGGGGAATGAAGACCGATCCGGAAAACTGCGTGAAGGTAAGGGTGGGAAACATGAACGGTCTGGTAACGCCTTATTTCGGGAGGCTGGAGGGCGATGGTATATACGTGGAGAATCTTTACGCCCGTGGGCAGTTCATGCTCGATACGGGGGAGAACGTGAAGACCAAGTTCGAGATCGTGGAAGGAAGGCTATCCAGCGAGATGTCTTCCGTGCGCTACGAGCTATCGGAGAAGGATAATTGCCTCACGAACGCCTCTTTCTCCGCTGATACGGTAGGATGGGTACTCGGTAACGACGTGTCGCTATTCACGGTGAAGGAGCGTTTCATGGCCGTGAACGATTCCTTCTACGCTGAGAAGGATAAGGTTACAGGAATCGTGGAGGTATCCAGCCGCAAGGCCCTTTATATCAAGAACTCGGGAGTAAAGCAATTAAACTCCTACCTGAAGAACAAACCGGACGGCCAACTGGAGATGCCCGACGGGACGAAGGTATGGCCTAGCTATTACGTATCGTTCATGTACATGGTAAAGACCGCCGGTACGTTAACATCCGGATTCTCCGGACAGGGCCTTTACGTAAGCAAACCGTTGGCGATTACGGATACCTTCGTTCAAGAGGAATTTTCCGGCAAATGGAACGGAACAGGTGATTTCATCTTGAATTATACGGGGGAAATATATATCTACAACGTCCAGATGTCCACGCATCCCGTGGAGGACTTGCGGTTGGAAATGTCCACCAAGTTCTTGCAGACGGACGAGAAGATAGGCATGTACGCCCTGAAGATCGACACGTTGAGCGGGACGGTGACGGACATGGGGGTAGAATTGGATAATACGACCAGCACGTTATCCTTGTATGTTGACAAGACTGACAGCATAAACCAGACAGTGACAAGCCTAGGCTTAAAGCTGGACGGTGTAGATGAGAGCTTGACACTGTACGCCAAGAAGACCGACGTATCCGGGCTAAAAACCGAGATGGAGGCGGCTATCAAGGTGAACGCTGACAATATTAATCTGAAGGTATCTAAGGATAGTATTATATCGAGCATCAACCAGACGGCGGAGACGATCAAGATAAACGCTAGCCGACTCAATTTGAACGGTTTCGTGACATTTTCCATGTTTGACCTAAGCACCCAGAATACGATCAAGAACAAGGTTAGCTCAGGTGATCTAGGATCGATGGCGTGGAAAGATGGTGTCTCTTCCGATGATCTGTCTTGGGCATTAAGTCAAGAAATATCGAACAAGGTCAATCTGACTACCTTAAACAACACTCTTTTAGGTTATACGAAAAGTGGGTCTATCACAAAAGAAGACCTGGCCAAAGCCCTTCAAGCGGAATTAACAGGGAAACTTACAGGTAGCGCCAGTGTGGGAGCGAACAAATTGGCGAGCGTGATAATAAACGGACAGACGCTTATAGCGGGAGGGTATATTCAAGCGGACTTGATAAACGTTAAAGACCTTGTCGTAGGCAGTACCTTGAGTATCGGTGCGTTCTCCTTGAATAGTTATAAAGGTCTTAACTGGACTGGCTCTGACTATTTCGGTAATACCTCCTTTAGGTTGACTGTAGGGGGAGGATATACATACAATACCGGAACAAGTTGTAAAACCATGGTAGGGGCTTGGAGCAATTCCGCTGATACCCATGCGTGTATATCTGGTATATGCAACACTTTTGGCGTAGCCATATATGGATCTGTAGATGGTTATGGATCGAATTTCCCTCCTACAGGATCTAAGTTTGCGGGCTACTTCTCGGGAAGCACTAAAACCACGGGTACTACCATTACCGGTACATTGGCGGCGGGGGCATTTCGTTTCGCTTATAACCTCGGCTTTGGTAATTCATATAATTATTATGAGGGCATAAGTTTCGATCCTGCTACTTATGATCTGGATAATGTCCGTATTCGTGTTAGAGGAGGAATAATCGTTGGAGTTACCGATGATAATGGTCATTTATTGCAAGGTGTTTAATTTTAATATATAAAAACATGAAAGTAGATTTCAGTAAAGTAAGTATTAACGCTACGGTAGAAGGCGATCCCGTAGTTATTGACTTGACAAAAGAGGTAGGAAACTTGGTCTATGGACGTACGGCGGATATCGCTGTCTCTGATTTCGGAAAGAAGATATACTACAGCAAGGAAGCTATCGATGTTCCGAGACCTATGGCTGAGTCCATCAAGGAGATTATCATGGGATCATCCTTTATCGCCCCCCTGAAAAATGCCATGAACGAGTTACTAACCCCTAAAACAAAGAAAAATGGAAACAACGACAATCAATAAGTCCTTGACGGAAGCCCTTTCTTCCACGGGTTTCCTGAAGATAGAGGCATCCCGTAAGGAAAGCGAGCCATTCCAGCATATAGATGCCTACATATACGATGCCGGTACCCGTATCGGCTATGCTTCCGTAGACCGGGGGAAAAGGCTCTCTTTCTTCCAAGAATCCCCGGACAGCCTTACCGGAGAGGAATGGATAAGCGCGTATACGAAGGTGCAAAACGCTTTCGACAGGATATTTAACGAGACGGTAACCCTATAAGCAATCTTGATCCCATGGCATATACTCTCGAAGAAATTAAAGAACTGGTCGAGACTTTAACCCCGATCGTAAAGAACGCTATAGAGGCGGGTTCCCTTAGCGTAGAGGATCTCCGTGTAGCGGAGAGCATGGATTTCGTAAACTCTTTGCCGGCCTTGGAGGAGAAAGGTCTTAACGTCTCTTACGTGAAGGTCCGGCTGAAAGACTTGCTCGGTAAATTGGACGGGGATTATGCCAAGGAGCTGGAGGCGATCAAGAAATTGCTGGAGAAGAAGGTGGATAACGGCTACTCGAAAGACGGTAATCTGTATCTTACCTCCGGGGGCATTGTCGTATCGGACGCTATCCCGGTAGGC
>ENA-OOXY01001319-OOXY01001319.1-human-gut-metagenome-genome-assembly--contig:-NODE-1319-length-17210-cov-5.235966_pt1 | contig 17210 bp, 13 predicted proteins | sample MGYA00241593_ERZ501355 | MGnify/ENA primary metagenome ERZ501355 (study PRJEB25962, sample SAMEA2042739) | human gut metagenome | biome: human gut; feature: human-associated habitat; material: faeces... | reverse complement strand
ATGCTCTTCCGGCGCGGGATGCGTAAGCGCATTCGTCCCGAACACCCGCACATCCACAAAACCAATCGACTGCAAGAGCGCCACCAGCTTCTCCGCCTGATACGCGCGCTGTACCTGCTCCTCGTCAATCCGCCGATACCGTCCGTCCGGCTCTTTCACGAAGATAGCAAGGTGCATTTCCACCTGCTGGCGCTCCGGGAAATACCGGTTCTGCCACATGTACGTCACGTCCCGGCGGTCTTCGCCCATGAACTGGCTACCCAGCAGGTGCTCCAGCTTATAAGGGGTCGACACATCGAAGAACAGCCCGCCGCCGGGTTTGATGGCATCCCATGCGGATTGGAAGAACGCCGCCGCGTCCACGTCCTGCAGGAGGTAATTCACCCCGTCGCATGTCGCCAGCACCGCGTCCACCGGGCGATGCAGCCGCAATTGCCGCATGTCCTGCCGGATGAACGGGATGCCGAACCCCGCCTTGCGCGCCTTCTGCGCCGCCTGCCAGAGCATTTCCTGTGAGAGGTCGATGCCCATCATCTCATAGCCCAGCTGCTGCAAGGGCAGTGTCAGGCTGCCCGTGCCGCATGCGCACTCGCACACCTTCGCATTGCGCGGGATGCAGTAAGCCGTCATCATCCGGGCATACATATCCGCCCATGCGCCATAATGCACGTCGTTCATCAGCGTGTCGTAAACTTCCGCAAATCCTGTATACATTCGTTTTCCTGCCTGATTATCTGTTTTTTCCGCGCATCGTACCGCCGATTCTGCCCGCTTCCTTCGCGGACAGACCCGCCCAGCCGACGTCGCGGAGTTTTTCTGTCAGTCCGAGGGCTTCCGCCGTCTCATACTTGCGGCGGAGCTTGTCGGGCAAGCGCCAAGGTCGTTGCATTTTCTGCTCTCCTTTCTCACATTAACAATCTGCAATGTTGCAGTGGGTTCGCCTCTGCGGAGGCGACAAGGGGGCTTTCCGTTCGCCCCCTTGACCCCTTCGGTCTCCCCTTTATTGCAGGTTGTTATAGCGTATAGCAGTAGTTTGCACACCCTGCGCCCGCTTCATGCGGATTACCGCTTGTCCGTGTAGCCGTTTTCCCACGGCTTCAGTTCGCGCTCTTCTTCCTGCTCGTCGTTGTCATCATCGTCGTCATCCTCCTGCGACAATCCGCGGTTGACCTGCGCGCCCTCAATGCGGGAGTTGATGTACTTGTCAAACACCGCGTTGGTGAAGCTGGCGGTGATGAAGCGGCTGAACGCGAAGCCGAACACGAGGTAGTACGCGAACAGGAGCATCAGCACCCACGGCTGAAGCGTCAGCAGGAAAATCACGGTGAACAGCACCGTCGGGACGCAGTGCAGCAGTCGAATGCCCACGCTGCCTGGCAGCCGCCCGACCGCGAGGATAAAGCTGTTGCGGATGATGGTGCGGAAATTCATCTGATACGTCACCATCATCGGGTACATGTACGTCACCGCGAGCGACCAGAGGATGCCCAGCATCAGAATCAGCATCTGCGGAATGACCCACGCGGCGTTTCCCACCGCCATATCACCATAGAAGCGCCAGCAGATGTAGACAAGGAACGGCACGCAGCCGGTAATCGTGCTGACGAGCAGTCCCTGCTTCCAATTCGCCTTGATGGCATCCTTATAGTCCGCCCACGGGAAGGCGTGTTCGTCACGCGCCCAGTTGCGGGTGACGTAGCTGAGTCCCGCCGTGAACGGGCCGGTAATGGCGATGCACGGAATCAGAATCAGCAGCGTGACGAAAATCATGTCGTTGCTGGTCTGCATGGCTTCGCGGAGGGCTGTCTGGTCAATCGTATCCAGCACAGCGCCCGTCTCGTCCACCTGCACCGTGCCCGCCAGCGTCATAATCAAGCTGACGACACACAGCGCAATCGCAATCATCGCGGGCAGCCACGCCACGAAGTACATCAGGTTCATGCGGCACAGCCCGCTCATGCGCGTGCGGAGCATCTCCATGAACAGCTGCCAGCGGTTCTTCGGCAGGTCGTCGGGCGTGTAGTCGCCCTTGCCGCTCTTGCCGTAGTAGTAGGAATTCATCAGCTTGTCAAACACAGTTTCGTCCTCCTCGTCAGGCGAATGTCATCCCCGATTTTCCACCTGCATCGAGGGATGATAAACCAGTTTCTTATTATACCATATTCCGCGCAAAAAGCAAAGAAAAACATGCTCTTCGCGAAAAATGTTACGAAATCGTCACAAAGTGACACAAAACCCCGGTCAGCCGTTTTCTTGCTGACCGGGGCAAAAAAATCCGTATTACTGGCGTCCGCGCTTGCTGCGGCCGTAGATTTGCGCTTTCGCGTCCTCCATGGCATCGCCGTCTTCCGCCATATCGTCCGCGGTAAAGACCTGCTGCGCCTCGGCGCTTGCGGGCTTTTCGTTTGCTGCCACGTCGTCCGCCGTCTGCACCGCGTCCGCCGTTTCTGCCGTTTCAGGCTTTTCCTCGGCTTCCGGCGCATTCTCGCTTTCGTCCGCAATCATCACGCGCTCGTCTTCCGGCACTTCCTCGGTGTAGTTGCGGCGTTCGCTGAGCTGCAGCTGCTCCTGCCCATCCTTCGGGCGATTCATCACGCGCCCGGCGATGCTTGCTGCCAGCAGCACGGCAGAAATCACCGCCAGCACCGCAAAGATGTAGTACAGCGTCGTCAGCACACCTTGGAAGGTCGTCACGGCGGCAGGCAAGGTGTCCTCCGTGGGCAGCTCCTCCGCCACAAAGGGCTGCGGCGCACCTGCGTCGGCGCGCTCGTCGGCGCTGCCTGCTGCACCTGAATGATGTTGCCCTCAAAGGTCGTCGCTTCGCCCAGTTCGTTGCTGAGCGTCGCGTCGAAGCGGAATTTGCCCACCATGTTCACCTGCACGTCGCGCATCGTCGTGAAGGACTCGCCGGGCGCAAGCTGGGCAATGCTCGCCAGTGACACGCCTGAGGACGAGACGGTGATTTTCTTCGCGTCATAATTGCCGGTGTTGGTCACGGTGGTGGTGAAGCGGATGACCGACGGCAGGGTGAACACAACATCCGTGCTGGCAGTCGTTTCCACCGTCAGGCTGGGTGCTTTCGCCGGGTCAATGGCGGTCAGCGGCAGGCGGCCCGTCGCCGTTTCAATGCCGTTCGTTCCCTCCATGCCCGTCACGGTGAACTGATATTCCGCCGTTTCGGTCATGGTGATGGTCTTTTCCAGCTTGACCGTCTTGCCCGCGTCCACCGTCACATCGGTAAACACCGTGTTCAGCGTCGGGTCAGTGACGGTGATGCCCGTGATGTTCTTCTTGCCCGTATTCTTGAGCGTCAGCGTCAGCTTGACTTCATCGCCGATATTGCCGCCCTTGCGATCGGCGGTCAGCGTTGCGGTCAGGTTGACCGTTCCGTACTTAATGGTCGCATCCGCCACCTTCTCCGTGTAGCTCTTGCCGCCCGCGGAGTAGGTGACGGTCGCATTGGACGTGATGTTCTTCGTACCCATCGTCACGGTAAAGGTATGCGACTTCTTCTCGCCCGCCGGAATCGCGCCGATGCTCGCCGTGTTTGACGAAACAGCGGAGGACTCCTTGATGCGCACGCCTGTCACATCCACCGTACCGACGTTGCGGATTTCGTACACCACGCTCACTTCCTGTCCCTTGCGGGCGATGCCGGGCGTGATGGTGCGGCTGACCTGAATTTCCGGTTCTGCCTGCACCTGCGAAATGCGCTTGACAAAGTTGTTGCTCGCGTTGGAAACGATGCCGTTTTCATCCTTGCGGGGATAGCGCACGCGGAACGCCAGCTGTCCGGCGTTCAAATCCGCCTGCGTCACGTTCCACGCAATCGTGCAGCTCTGACTCGCGCCCGCGTCCAGCAGCGGCGTGCCGAACGCCTCAATGATGCTGCCGTTGGGGTCAAGCACCGACACGGGGGACGTAAACTTCTCGTCCGTTACGTTCGTCACGCGAATCGTGACGGTAATTTCCTCCGGTGCGGTAAACTGGTACTTGGAGAAATCCAGTTCCACCTTAATCGGCAGCGTGCTGGCGGTGCTTTCCGCCCCGGCAATGCTCACCAGTCCCGTCAGCATCAGCAGAGCACAGAAAAGCGCAAAAATCCGTTTCTTCATCATATCCCCATCGGGCAGCGCACAGCCGCCCTTCCTCCTTCCGCGCCATGCGCCGGAAAAGGCGGACGCATCGAGCAGAAATCATGCCTGTCCACTTCCCTTGGAAATGGAACCACATACCCTATCCTATTTTACTCGTTAACAGCCCCTTCTGTCAAGGTGCACGCCCCTTGGAAATGTAAAATGTTCATCGAAAAGACGGTTTCTGTGGCGAAATTTTCGTTTTTTCCCGCCGGACGGTTGTTTTTTTCGCACGTCCACCTTGAAAAATCGGGCGGAGAACGGTATAATAAAGACAGCTAACCGAACGTGTCCCGCAGATTTTTTCGCTGCGGACGCGAAAAATAAGGAGGCAGTACCCCTATGGACGTCAAGACCGCTTATGAACAATGGCTGCATGATTTTGCCGCCGATGCCGATACGATTGCCGATTTGAAGGCAATTGCGAATGACCCCGCGGAAATCGAAGACCGCTTCTATACCGAGCTTTCCTTCGGCACAGCGGGGATGCGCGGCGTACTGGGCGCAGGCATGAACCGCATGAACCGCTACAACGTCCGCCGGGCAACGAAGGGCTTGGCAAAGTACCTGCTGCAGAATCCGCAGGAAGCGCAGCGCGGCGTGGTAATTGCGTATGACAGCCGCCGCTTCTCCGCTGAGTTTGCCCGCGATACGGCGCTCGTGCTGGCGCAGGAGGGCGTTCCGGCGTATCTGTTTGACGCGCTTCGCCCTGTCCCGATTCTGTCCTACGCGGTTCGCCACCTCCACGCCATCGCCGGCATCGTCATCACCGCCAGCCACAATCCGCCGCAGTACAACGGCTATAAGGTCTACGCCGAGGACGGCGCGCAGGTCGGCCCGGAAGCCGCGGACGGCATCACCGCGTTTATCCGTTCTACCCCCTACACCGACTGCAAGCTGATGGATGAAGAAGAAGCCAAGGCGAAGGGGCTGCTGAAAATCATCGGCAACAAGGAAGTCGATGACGACTACATTGCGCAGGTCAAGACGCTGTGCATCCAGCCGGAGCTGCTCGCCGAGGAAGGCAGCAAGCTCTCCATCGTCTACACGCCCATCCACGGTTCGGGCAACGTGCCGGTTCGCCGCATCCTGCGCGAAGTCGGCATCAGCAACGTCTCCGTCGTCAAGGAGCAGGAACTGCCTGACCCGAATTTCTCCACCGTCAAGGTGCCGAACCCGGAAGACCCCGGCGCGTTCGTCCTTGCCATCAAGCTGGCGAATGAAGTCGGCGCGAAGGTCATTTTCGCCACTGACCCCGACTGCGACCGTCTGGGCGTCGCCGTCAAGACCGGCAATGGCGACTGGCAGCTGCTGACCGGCAACCAGATCGGCTGCGTGCTGCTGCACTACATCCTCTCCACCAAGCAGAAGCAGGGGACACTCCCCAAGAACGGCGCGGCGGTGAAGTCCATCGTGTCCACGTCGCTGGCGAACAAGATTGCCGCTTCCTTCGGCGTGGAGATGTTCGAGACGCTGACGGGCTTCAAGTTTATCGGCGAGAAGATTCAGCAGTTCCAGGACACCGGCTCTCACACGTTCCTCTTCGGCTTCGAGGAGAGCTACGGTTTCCTGTCCAGCACGTTCGTGCGCGACAAGGACGGCGTCAATGCCTCCCTGCTGATTGCCGAGGTCGCTTGTGCCTGCGCCGCGCAGGGCATCACGCTCTATGATTATGTGCAGTCCATCTTCCGCGAATACGGCTATTTCGTGGAAAAGGTCGTCAGCAAGACGCTTCCGGGCAAAGACGGCTTGACCCGCATGAAGGAAATCATGAAGGACCTGCGCGAGAATCCCCCGAAGGAACTCTGCGGCATGAAGGTCACGGCGGTTCGCGACTATTTGAAGGGCACGCGCACTGCGGACGGAAAGGTCGAACCGACGGGTCTGCCGAAATCCGACGTGCTGTACTTTGAGCTGGAGAAGGGCAACTGGGTCTGCGTGCGCCCGTCCGGCACGGAGCCGAAGATCAAGCTGTACGTCAACACCAACGCCAGCGACAAGGCGGACGCGGAGAAGCTGAATGCGGATTTGCGCGTTGCGTCCGAGGCGCTGCTGGACTAAGGGAATCCGCAACTGAATAGGCAATAACGGCGCGGGTCGTGCTTCCTGATATGGGAGGCACGACCCGCGGTTTTTTATTGCTTCATTGATGATTGACAGCTTGAAAGCAAAGTAGATTGGCGAATCAAGCATCATTTTGCCGCTGCTCTCGTCGCCTCTGCGGAGGCGAAGTTGTTACTTTCTGTTGCGACAGAAAGTAAGCAAAGAACGCCCAGAGGGGGCTGAAAAGCGAAAGAGCGGGGATTTCAGCCCCCTCTGGACTCCCCCCGCCACCTCAATTTCTTGCGGGAAAGAGCAGCATTTGCTTGGCAAGCTGGTCACTTTTGCATAATTGTGCATGAAAAGTACACCGATTTATCGGCTTATCGACAAGGAAGTTCCTTTCAATCTTCCGCGAAGCATTATTCTCATGACTTTTCTTGACACAGTTCGAGATACGCATCAATCGCCTTCCGAAAATCCGCTTGCAGTGCTTCGCATGTCTCTCCTTCATACGAAATCAGACTGCGAACGCCCTGCACCTTGCCAAAGAACACGCCGTCCGCGTCGGAAAATTCGACCGAACCGACACAGCCTTTGTACGTCATCGTTTGCTTCAATTTGTCCATTGCCTGATTATTCCACCCAAAACACCGCCGCATCGTGCTTCCTCAGCGTCGCCGTCACCCCGTCCGCCAAATGCAGTTTCTCCCCCGTCCACAATTCGCTTGCTTCCGAGTACGTCCCTTCCAGCATTTCGCCTGTCACGCGAACCGTCCGCGTCTCTTCTGACAGATTGAACAGCGCCACATACAGCCCCGTGCCGTCCCTGCGCGGCGCAATCCACACGCTTTCATCCTCCGTCGTCCACAGCGGATGGGCGCACGCGCTCGTCTTTTCAATCGCCAGCACGTCCCGGTTCGTCAGCAGCTTCAGCGTGAAGTCGTCATTCTTCGTCAGTTCGCCGCCCATCATCAGCGGCGAACGCATCATGCACCACAGCGTCATCATCGTCCGCTGCTCCGCCTGTGTGAAGTTCGTCCAGCCGTTCGGGTCGTAGCACTGCCGCAGTGCGCCGACGGGCAGCATGTCCGCATCCGGCCAATGCCCCGGCGCGGCGTGGACGCACCACTTCTCCGCCCGCTCAAACATCCCTTTGAGCAGCCGCCACTCGTCCCAGAAGTCGTCCGTGATGCGCCACATGTTCGCGTATTTCTTCAAATGCTCCGCCTGTTCCAGCGGCGCAGGGCCGGGCGACAAAGACAGTACAATGTCCCGCCCGCAGGCGCGGCAGGCGTCGGAAATGACCTCGATTTCCCGCTTGCAGTGCGGATATTCGCGCGCGATGTCGTCGCACTTGACGAAATCCACGCCCCATTCGGCGTACATGCGGAAGATGCTGTCATAATACGCGCGGGCTTCGGGCATGTCGCACCGCAAGCCGTACATATCGGGATTCCACGCGCAAATGCTGTTTGGATTCGCGACCTCGTGGCAGCCCTTCCCGCACCCCAGAATCGGCAAGTGCCGATGCGCCGCCATCCGCGGCATCCCGCGCATGATGTGGATGCCGAATTTCAGCCCCAGCGAATGGATATAATCCGCCAGCGGCTTGAAGCCTTTTCCGCCTGCCGATGACGGGAATCGCCCCGGCGCAGGCTGCAAGCGCCCGTATTCATCCATCGTCAGTTCGGCAAACGGCTCGTAGGCGTGGCTCGTCGCGGTCGGCTGATACCACTGAATATCCACAACGACGTACTCCCAGCCGAACACCTGCAAGTGCTCCGCCATGTACGCCGCGTTTTGCCGCACGGTCGGCTCGTCCACCGCCGCGCCGTAGCAGTCCCAGCTGTTCCATCCCATCGGGGGCGTCTGCGCAATCATGATATTTTCCTCCTACCTATATTATGAAATCGTGATTTGATGTCTGCTATTTTCTCAGCTCCAGATACACATTTCGATACTGGCTTGGCGTACACCCTTTCTGCGTCCGGAACACGCGGTTGAATGTCGCAATCGACCCAAAGCCAACGCGCAGCGCAACCTGCGTCACGGGCAGGTCGCTCTGGCTGAGCATCTCCGCCGCCATATCCACCCGCCGCGCATTCAGGTACTGGATGAACGTCGCGCCTGTGTGCCGGCTGAACATGCGGCTGAGCGTGTAGCGGCTGAACCCCGCGTAGTCCGCCAGCACATCCAGCGTGATGTTTTCGGCGTAGTTTTTATTCAGGTAATCCAGCGCACGGTTGAAAGCGTCCTCGCCGGATAATCGCCGGTGGATGTCATTCATCTCCGCGCTGTTGGCGACATTGGGCAGATACAATTCCCCCAGCGTGGCGAATACGTCCATCAGCAGCGCATAGCACCGCAAATTCCGCAGCGGCGTGTACGCCTCGTAAGCGTCCACCAGCTGCATCAGCGTTTTGCGAACGATGGGCGTCGCTTCACTTTCCGCCGTGAGATAAATCGGCTGGCGCATCATCGGGCACAGCGCAGCAAACTCCTTCATTGTAAATGCAGCATTGTGTTCAAAGATGATAAGGTAGCGCTCGCTGCCCGCCGCCATGCGCAGGGCGTGCGTCGCGTCGGAGGGAACAAACAGCACCTCCCCCGCCTGCACATGATATTCCTTCCCCTTTACCGCCACCTCGCATCCGCCCAGCAGCGGCACGCAGACTTCTATGGCCGAATGAAAGTGCGGCGCATAGCTGTCCGGGTTCGGCTGATGCCATACGCGGATGGTTACGTCCCGCTGGTAGGTGATAAACTCCCGCTCGCCCTTCATCACGCGGAAGCCGGATGCCGTCAATGGTCGTTCGCGTTCCGTAATGAGCCTTCGGTTATTCATAATTTCTTCACAAACCTTTCGTGCAAATTTGCGCATTTTGCCTTGTCTTTTTTTCCATCATACCACAAAACGCAACGCATTTCAAGCAAATTATAACCAAAGACGGGCAAATTTTAAGAAGTTTTTTTCTCTCGTTGAATTTATAATATGGTTGAAAGCAAACCATTTTTATTCATTTGCAACGCATCGAAATTGGTTCAATTCCAGTTTGAAGGAGGCACGGAAACATGGAGCGTTCCTTTGGCAGCAAATACGGGAAGTGGATTGCCCTGACGGCGGTCGTTCTGGCGCTGGTGCTGTGGTTCGTTCTGTCCGGCGGCGTGGAGAACTACCGGGCAAAATACGAGGGTTATGACCTCTCGCAGCAGATTGGCGACATCGGGCGCAGCAGCACCTATTCGCTGTATTTGCGCGCGCATGAAGGCGCTCCGGACGCATCTTCGGACGTTTCCATTCCGCTGGTGACGGTGGATTCGGACGGCGTGACTGCACAGAAGGATGGTCTGCTGATGCAAAGCGGCTCTTCCGCAACGTTCGCCGTCACCGTACCGGAAACCGGTTTCTACAACATTCGCCTGACCTACCGCACCGAGGCGGCACGCGGCGTGGACTTGGAGCGCGAACTGCGCATCAACGGCGAAGTACCCTTCGATGGCGCGGATACGCTGACCTTCACCCGCCTGTGGCACGACGGCGGCGAAGTGCGGCAGGACTCGCAGGGCAATGACATCCGTCCGACGCAGGTGGAGGTGTTCGGCGAACAGACCGCCTGCTGCCGCGATTCGATGGGCTACATCACCGAGCCGTACCGCTTTTATTTCGAGGCGGGGGAAAGCACCATCACCCTGATTGCGACCAGCGAGCCGATGCTCCTGACCGCGCTTTCGCTCACCGCCCCCGAAAAAATGCCGGATTACGCCGCTTATGCCGCCGCGCAGCCACAGGAGAACAGCGTTCCTGCTGACTTCGCCCTCGTGCTGGAAGGTGAAAGCAGCACCCTGCGTTCCTCCCCGTCACTGTACGCGCGTTATGACCGTTCTTCCCCCGCCACCTCTCCCTGCGACGTGCGCCGGACGGTGCTGAACTACATCGGCGGCGATGCCTGGCGCGACGCGGGGCAGTGGATTGAGTGGGATTTCGACGTGCCGGAAAACGGCTGGTACAACATCACCATCAAAGGCCGTCAGACCTACAACCGCGGCAGCGTGTCCAGCCGTATCCTCTATCTGGACGGCAAAATTCCCTTCTCCGGTATGGAGAACGTCTCCTTCCCCTACACCACGGCATGGGAAATGAACACATTGTCGGATGATTCCGGCACACCCTACCGCTTCTACCTTTCCGCTGGGCATCACACGCTTCGTCTGGAAGCGACGCTGGGCGACATGGGGCAGATTCTCTCCGACATGGAGGAAAGCATCTACCGCCTGAACCAGATGTACCGCCGTGTGCTGGTGCTGACAGGCGTGAACCCCGACCGCTACCGCGATTACCACTTGGAGCAGGTGTATCCGGAGGTCATCGAAGCGATGGCGCAGGAAAGCCGCCTGCTCTATAAGCTCGTCGATGAGACCGTTGCCATCACCGGACAGAAATCCGACCGCATTGCCGTCGCGCAGACGCTGGCGGTGCAGCTGGAATCCTTCGTCGAAGATCCGGCGAAGATTACCGAAGCCTTCACGAATTTCAAGGACAACATCACCTCCCTCGGCACGTCAATGCAGAACATGCGGCAGGTCAAGCTGGATATTGACCTGATTGCCATCACCGCGGACAGCGTGACCGTGCCGCAGCCGTCGGAAAATTTCCTCGACCGCGCGCTGCATGAGCTGAAATCCTGCGTCACGTCGTATTTCGTGGATTACAATGCCTTGGGCGATGTGTACGATGCCAGCGAGGACGTGCTGGAAGTGTGGATTCTGACCGGCCGCGACCAGTCCACCGTCCTCAAAACCATGGTTGATGACACCTTCACCCCGTCAACCGGCATTCCCGTCAACGTCATGCTGGTTGACCCGAACGCGCTGCTGAACGCCGTCGTCGCGGGCAACGGCCCGGATGTCGTCATTTCAACCGACAGCTGGAACCCCGTCAACTACGCGCTTCGCCACGCGGTGGAGGATTTGACGCAGTTCGATGATTTGCAGGAAGTCCTCGACCAATTCTACCCCAGCGCCTACGCCGCGTTCAGCTTCAACAGCGGTCTGTACGCGCTGCCGGAGACGCAGCTGTGCTCGATTCTCTTCTACCGCAGCGACATTCTGGAAGAATACGGGCTGTCCGTCCCGGAAACGTGGGATGATTTGATTGCCATGCTGCCCACCATTCAGGGGGCGAACATGTCCGTCGGCATCCCCTACCCCGACATTGCCGCCCCGAATCTCTCTTCTTATTACGCCATGCTCTACCAGCTTGGCGGCGCGCTCTACAACGATTCGGCGACCCACACCACCATCAACAGCGAAGCGGGTGTGCAGGCGTTTGAGCGCTACACCAGCCTCTACAATGACTACGGTCTGCCGACCATCTTCGACTTCGTGAGCCGCTTCCGCTCCGGCGAAATGCCGCTGGGCATCTTCGATTACACGACGTTCAACACTCTGACCGTCTCCGCACCGGAAATCCGCGGCCTGTGGGACATTGCGATTCTCCCCGGCACTTCCCGCACGGCAGAGGACGGCAGCACCTATGTGGATCACTCCGGGCATTCGCAGGGCGCCTGCTGCATGATGATTGCCACCGACAGCGAAACAACAAAACAGAATGCGTGGCAGTTCATGAAGTGGTGGACGTCCACCGACGCGCAGGTGCGTTTCGGACGCGAGATTGAAGCCGTCTTGGGTTCGTCCGCACGCTACGCCACCGCGAATATCGCCGCCATCGAGCAGCTTTCCTGGTCGGAAGCTCAGCTGAAAGTCATTCGCGAGCAGATGACGTGGGCAGTCGGCTTCCGCGAAGTCGCCGGCGGCTACTACACCACGCGCCACATGACCAACGCCGTGCGCAAAGTGACCAACGACAAGACCGACCCGCGCGAAACCCTGCTGGATTACGCGCGCACCATCAACGAGGAAATCAATAAGAAGCGCTTGGAGTTCGGTCTGCCGATCGACGAAGAGACGCCCTGAGCGAAAGGAGGAAGCATTCGTCATGACCGCGTTCTGGAAAAAGTACTTTGCGCTGAGACAGCGCAATGCGCGCATCGCGTGGGACAGAGCAAAGCACATGAAGTTCTGCTATGCGTTTCTGGCGCCCTACGCCCTGCTGTTCCTGACCTTCTACATCCTCCCGATGCTCATCTCCATCTACTACTCCTTCACCTACAACAACATTCTGGAGCCCGCGCGCTTCATCGGGATGGACAACTACATCACCCTGATTTTGAAGGATGATGTTTTCCTGACCGCCGTGAAAAACACGTTCCTGCTGGCGGTGATTACAGGGCCTGTTGGCTACATCATGTCGTTCTGCTTCGCGTGGCTCATCAACGAATTGCCGCGCTGGGTGCGCACGATTGCCGTCGTCATCTTCTACGCGCCGTCCATTGCGGGCAATGCCTACTACATCTTCTCTATCATCTTCCGCGGCGACGCGTACGGCTACCTGAACGCCATCCTGATGAAGCTGGGCATCCTCAACGCCCCGATTCTCTGGCTGACGACGCCGGATTACATCATGCCGGTCATCATCATCGTCACACTGTGGATGAGCATGTCCACGGGTTTCCTTTCTTTCGTCGCAGGCTTGCAGGGCGTTGACCGCTCGCAGTACGAGGCGGGCTATGTGGATGGCATCCGCAACCGCTGGCAGGAATTGTACTACATCACCCTGCCGAACATGAAGCCGATGCTGATGTTCGGCGCGGTCATGTCCATCACGTCCGCGTTCGGCGTGTGCGATGTGCCGATGGCGCTGGCGGGCTTCCCCTCCACCGATTACGCCGCGCACACCGTCGTCACCCACCTGTTCGACTATGGCTTCACCCGCTTTGAAATGGGCTATGCCTCCGCCATCGCCACCTTGCTGTTCCTGGTGATGATTTTGTGCAACAAGCTGATTCAGAGCGCTCTGAGGAGGATTGGCACATGAGTACCATCAATGTCCGCAGCTACAAAGGTCCAGTCAGACCGGACGGCACGCCGATTGAGCTGCCGCAGAAGGTACTGAAGCTGACGAAGAAGTCGAACATGCGCCACAAGAAGCCGAACCGCTCCCGCGTGGGCGACTTTCTGGTGGGGCTGCTGCTGTTCCTCGTCGCGTGTGCAATGGCGTTTCCGCTGGTGTTCGCCATTTCGTCCTCGCTGAAACCGCTGGATGAGCTGTTCCGCTTCCCGCCGACGCTCTTCCCGCGCCACCCCACCATCGACAACTTCTCTGACCTTCTCGTCACGATGGGGCAGAGCTGGGTTCCCTTCTCGCGCTACATCACCAACACCGTCGTCATCACCCTCGTGGGTACATTGGGGCATCTGCTGATTGCGTCCCTCGCGGCGTATGTGCTGGCGAAGTACGATTTCCCGCTCGGCAAGCAGTTTTTCGCCCTCGTCGTGACGGCGCTGATGTTCAACGGCTACGTCACCGCGATACCGAACTACCTGACCATGACGCGCCTGAACCTTGTCGATACGCACTGGGCGGTCATCCTGCCCGCGTTCGCCGCGCCGATTGGGCTGTTCCTGATGAAGCAGTTCATGGAAGGGCTGCCCATGTCGCTGATTGAGTCCGCGAAAATCGACGGTGCAAAGGAGCTCCGCATTTTCTGGACGATTGTCATGCCCAACGTCAAGCCCGCGTGGCTGACGCTCATCATCTTCTCCGTCCAGAACCTCTGGAACGCCAAGGCATCCGCCGTCATCTACTCCGAGGCGCAGAAGACGCTCGTCTACGCGCTCCAGCAGATTCAGGCGGGCGGCATTGCCCGCACGGGTCAGGCGGCGGCGGTTACGGTCGTCGTCATGGCTGTGCCGATACTGATTTTCATCCTCAGCCAGAGCCAGATTCTCGAAACAATGGCGACATCCGGTCTGAAAGATTAAGAGAGGAGGACGCCGATGAACCGCATGGTTTCCCGTCTCTGCGCCTGTCTGGTTGCGTTCTCCCTCTGCGCCGCGCTCTGCGGCGGGATGGTCGCGCGCGCCGCAGACGGCTTTGACTACAATTACACCTACACCTACGATTACTGGGGCGACGAACGCCAGTCGCCGGATGCTTACCGCACCAGCGCCATGCTGTCCAGCGTCTCCCTTGGGCTGGAAACACCGATGCGCACCCCGCGCGGGCTGACCGTCTCCGGCAATGACATCTACATCGTCGATACGGGCAACAACCGCATTCTGCAGGTCGCCCGCGACGGCGAAAACTTCACGCTGACCCGCGTGATTTCCGAAATTTCCGGCGACATCACCCCGAATACGCTCTCCGCCCCGCAGGATGTGTTCGTCATGGCAGACGGCACACTGTTCATCGCCGACACGAACAACAACCGCATCCTGAAAGCAGACCGGAATTTGAATCTGCTGAGCGTCTTCACCCGCCCGACGGACGCGACCTTCGACCAGTCGATGGCGTTTCTGCCGACGAAACTCGTCTGCGACACGACCGGACGCGTCTTCTGCCTCGCGCAGAACGTCAACCGAGGCCTCATGAAGTACGAGGCGGACGGCACGTTCACCGGCTTCATCGGCGCGAGCGAAGTGAAGTACACATGGTACGAGCTGGTGTGGCGGCTGCTCTCCACGAAGGAGCAGCGCGCGCAGCAGGCATCCTTCGTCCCGACGGAATACAACAACATTGCGCTGGATTCGGAAGGCTTCTTCTTCGTCACCACGCAGACCTTCAATTCCAACGAGCTGACCTCCGGCGCGGCGAAACCCGTCCGCCGCCTGAATGCCATCGGCACGAACATCCTGATTGAGAACGGCACGAGCCACGTCATCGGCGACCTGCAATGGGCGCGCGGCGACACGAACATCACCAACTCCGGCCCCTCGAAGTTCGTGGATGTGACCGTGCTGGACAACGACATCTATTCCGTCATGGACAAGACGCACAACCGCATCTTCACCTACGACAAGCAAGGCAACCTGCTCTGGGCGTTCGGCGGCGTAGGCAACATGGACGGATACTTCCTGAATCCCGTCGCTTTGGAGCATCAGGGCTATGACCTGCTGGTACTGGACAGTCAGGACTGCTGCGTGACCGTGCTGACCCCGACAGAATACGGCAAGCTGGTCTACAAGGCGACCGAGCAGTACCACGCGGGCGAATACGCCGCTTCTGCCGACACTTGGCGCGAGGTCATGAAGCGCAACGGCAACTATGACCTTGCCTACATCGGCATCGGGCGCGCGCTTTTGCAGCAGAAGCAATACAAAGAAGCCTGTGACTATTTCGCCATGGCGCGCGACAGCCGCAACTACTCCGAAGCGTTCCGCTACTACCGCTCCGAGTGGGTAGAGCAGAACATCGGGTGGATTTTCGGCATCGTCGCGGTGCTGCTGGTCGTTCCGATGGTCGTCGGGCACATCCGCAAGATAAAGTGGGAGGTGGACAACGCATGACGCTCGCAGCAAAGCTAACCGACAAGCAGAAGTGGCAGCGTCTGCTGTCCTCCCTGCGCTATTCGCTCTACGTTATCTTCCACCCCTTCGATGGCTTCTGGGATTTGAGCCGCGAAAAGCGCGGCAGCCTCGGCGCGGCGAACATCATCGTGTTTCTGGTGCTGCTTGTCCGCCTGCTGTCCATGCAGTTCACGCCTTTCCTGTTCATGAACGTCTACTGGCCGAGCGTGAACATCATCCAGCAATGTCTCGCCGTCCTCCTGCCGCTTTTGTTCTTCGTGGCGGGCAACTGGGGGCTGACGACGCTGTTTGAGGGCAAGGGCACGTTCAAGGATGTCTACATCGCCACCTGCTACGCGCTGACGCCCTACGTCATCCTGCAAGCGGCGATGATTCTCCTCGCAAACATCATCACCGCCAAGGAAGGCGCGTTCTACTACGTTCTGGAGGGGCTGTCGCTGGGCTGGAGCGGTGTTCTCATCATCTGCGGCATGATGCAGACGCATGACTACTCGCTGGGCAAGACGCTGCTGTTCACCATCATGACGCTGCTGGCGATGGTCGTCATCATCTTCCTGCTGCTGCTGTTTTTTTCGCTCGTTGGCGACGGCATCGGCTATTTCGTCTCCCTCTACAAAGAAGTGCTGTTCCGTCTGTACTGACGAAAGGAGAAAGTATCCATGAAACGACGCATCCTTGTGCGGATCGTGCTGGTTCTGATTCTTCTTCTGGCACTTTATCCGCTGACGAAATTCGTCATTCTTCCGCTCTTTGACACCTCCGGCGAGCTGGAAGGGCACGACGTGCCGCTTTACGGCTACTCAGAGCCCGACACGCCGATGGTCATGGAGAATGACGCTCTCCGCTTTGAGCTTGACCCGGCGACGACCCACTTCACCCTCACCGACAAGCGCACCGGGCACGTCTGGCTGTCCTCGCCTGATAACGCGGACAGCGACCCGATTGCCCTGCCGGTGGAAAAGAACAAGCTGAACTCCACCTTGGCCCTCACCTACGCCGCCTCCACCGGCATGACCACCCAGTTCACCTCGCAGGAACACAGCATTTCAAACGGGGTCTACGAAGTGCTGATGCAGGAGGATGGCAGCGTCCGCGTGAACTACTCCGTCGGACGCGTGCAGCGGTCTTTCCTCATGCCGACTGCCATTGGCGACGCGCGAATGCAGCAGTTCATGGAGAAAATGACCTCCAAGCAGAAGAAGGACATCAAAGAATACTACCGTGAATACAATATTGACAAGCTCCGCAAGACTGACGACAAGGCTGCTTTGCTCGCCGCCTACCCCGATTTGGCGGAAGAGCACGTCTGGGTGCTGCGCGACGGCACAAAGGATCACCTGAAGCAGCGCTGCGAAAGCATCTTTGCCGAAGTGGGCTACACGGCGGAGGATCTGGCATACGACAACAGCCGCATCGTGCAGGCGGGCAGCACCATCGCCAAGGCCGTTTTCAACGTCTCGATGGTATTCCGTTTGGACGGCAGCGACCTTGTTGTCGAAGTACCGCTGGATGACCTTGCTTACGACGTGGATTATCCGCTGACGAGCCTGACGCTGCTTCCGGCTTTCGGCGCGGGCGGCACGGCGGATGACGGCTTCCTGTTCG
>ENA-OOXY01001310-OOXY01001310.1-human-gut-metagenome-genome-assembly--contig:-NODE-1310-length-17268-cov-2.727880_pt1 | contig 17268 bp, 10 predicted proteins | sample MGYA00241593_ERZ501355 | MGnify/ENA primary metagenome ERZ501355 (study PRJEB25962, sample SAMEA2042739) | human gut metagenome | biome: human gut; feature: human-associated habitat; material: faeces... | reverse complement strand
TGTTGTTTTATAGATAGATACATCCTAAATTAACAATAATTTGGAGACACTAGTGAATTGAAATGATTTTCTTCATACAAAAAATAACGGATTTGAATGTTACGTATATAGTAACGGCAAAGGTAATAATTATTCTACAATATAGGAAAAAACACTTAGAGAAACTGCTGAAAAACAGTTTTTTCCCTTGTCTGATCGTAGTAAGAACCGTAAAAAGCCAAATGTGGCGTGACAGAAAAGCCTGCCACGCCACACTTAGGGTTATTCAGAAATATCAACGAAGGATATATTTCTTGCCTTCTTGTACCACAATGCCCTTATAAGATGCTGCCACTCTGCGGCCGCTCAGGTCATACATAGGCTTGCTGACGTCTAAGCCAGAAGCCGACGGGCGCGCGTTGCTGATGCGAGTGAGCACCACATCCTTGAGAGGATAGAACTCGAGAGGTTCTGCCTCATGGATAACAAGGTAAGCAGAATGTGCAGGAACCACCTCATCAGCGGAAGCCTTGCGGAAGCCAACCGTGTTGGAAGCATCCTCATCGAGCACATAAATGCTGTCGCCTCCCGTCACAACAAAAGCGCTGTCGCAAGTTGGCAAGAGCAAGTTCTCTACATCCTGAGGCTCTTCCTTTGCATTCTGCGTGCTGTCATTGATGTCCATGTCATGGCGCGGGAACACATAAGTGCCTGCCGGAGCCTTGATGAGCAAGCCCTGGTTGGCCGGAATGACGGTGTACTGAGGCAGTTGCTTCGTTACAGCACTGCTCTCATAAACACCTATCACAGCATGGAAGGTGGCCTCTGCGGGCAGTACATCGCCGAGCACTACGGCATGTGAATTGCTGTAAGCAAGCCATCCGCTTGCGGGAACAACGATGGTGTCGGGTACGAGCGTGAGCTCTACGTCCTTCACAACGTTCAGAGAGTCGAAACTAATGGAGTCGGTGTAAGGCAGATAGCCATCGGCCGTTACGGTCAGAGCATACTTCTTGGTATTCTGAACGACGTTCATCTCATAGTGGCCCGTGCTGTCAGATGTTGCTTCATAGATCACCTCACCATTGCGCAAAGTGAGATGAGCATTGGCAACATGGCCCAGCTTACCCTTAACAAGGCCCGACACAGTAGACGGTTCTCTCTCTACCGTGAAGTAAGGCACTGGCATATAATCGGTGGCTGTGGCAGTATTCCACTCAAACGGGGAGTCGTTGCGCTTAACAAAGCCCACGGGGTTGTCTGTAGAATACTCAAACATAGCACGCTGGTATCTGGTGGTAAGCGCAGAACCCGCCACCATCTGAATGCTTTGACCATTGTAGACGAAGCCCTCAGGAAGGTCTATGCTGAGCAAAACCGCATGCTCATCGTCTGTTCCTATCTTAGGAATGGTGTAATTGGCCTTAGTAATAAGCGTGAGACGTGCGGTGTCTGGCACCACATAATCATCGGCATAGAGGGTATCGGCTGTGTTGCCTATCCAGGCTTTGACGTCTGCTGACACCTCACTCGAAGTGTTATAGCCTTTGAAGCTGATGCGCGTAATCTTGTCGCCCTTCTTCAGTCCGGCTGCCTTGAGCATCTTCTCGGTGTAGATAACATCCGAAACGCTGTACTTCCAGTAAACGCTGATAGGTGCTGCATAGCCCTGATTTGTGCCTGCCACGGTGCCTACCTGAACAACAGCGTTGGATGTTTCATCTTTTACGGTAACATCTACGGTGTCGGTATGGACAACATATTCGCCTGAGGTGAATACAATAGCGGCCTTATAATTGCCAGCCTTGTGCGGCACGAAGGTAAAGTTGTAGCTTGCAATGCTGTCGGCCTTGACAACAGAAGCAGAGTCGGTAGCCACCGTCTTGCCGTCTAACTGAAGTTCTACCTTATAGCTGCCGGCCGGTTCATCCTTAGAGTTGTTGTTGAAGAGGGTAGCTGTTGCGGTGTAGGGATTGTTGACAACGCCCTCAGACGGTAACAGCACATCCTTGAAATAAGCATCATGCTCTACCGGTACACGCTCAAAACCATAGATATTGTCTATTGCAGCATAGCCAGACTCAAAAGCTATGTAGTAATTTCCGGCAGGAATGCTGTCTACAACAAAAGTCTTCAGGTCGCTGAAGAAATAACGAGTAGCCCCCGACCTGGTGGAAAGAAGGTCAGAATTATTAATGGTCTTGGCCAGCGTCCAATGAGAACGATCGGTTGAATAGTATATTTTGAGATGCGAATCACTTGAGTAGTAACCGGTCTTAGCTACATCCAGGCTCATCTTCTCACCCTCTTGCACTTTCAGCAACGGCGTGATAAGCTTGGTATCATCAACCAAATCGGAAGCAGCAAGATATACATTATCAGACGAGTTATAGTCGCGCTGCTCTACATTCCAGTTCTTACCGACAATGAATCCCTGTGGGAACTTGCCGTCCTCGAAGTCTACAAACATCTTGGCAGAGTCGAGCACGGTAGACGAAAGCGGCAAGACAAAATCGTCTGCGCCCGATATTTTCAGAACCATATTGCCTGAATGAACGCCAGACGTCTCGGCGTCAGCCGTTATGGTGAACTCTTTGCTCTGATGAGCAGCTATCGTATCAGGTGCGTTCAACGATGTGGTGAAGCCGTCGGGCATGCCAATGCTGTCGATGACAAGAGGAGCTGCGCCATGGTTGTTGAGGGTATAGCTCTTAGAAACGGCGGTCTTAATCATGCCGAAAGCCTGAGCGGTGCCCGAATCTATAGTGCCATCAGCACCCGTGAGCCTCGGAACGGCCGTATAAGGTACAGGCTCTATCCATGCGCCATAGCTGGATGTGCCGCCGATATTCTCTACTACATCATAGCGATCGCGCAAGGGGTAGGTGGCATAAGGCAGCTCTACCTGAAATACATAGTCGGTCAGGGTAGCGCCAACAGCCAAAGGTTCTGTTATGCGCGCTGTTGCTACGATTTTGCCCGCATAGTTCTTGATGCTCAGAGAGTAATTGTCATCGCCCGGAGCAAGATCTATGTCGCCATTGTTGACAAGGGTTACGAGAAACTTAATGCCAAAATTGCCATTGGCATCTACATCTTCCTCGCTTGTACGGTCACCACGATAGAGAACGTTGGTTACCTTGTTAATCATCAACGATTTCTTCTTAATGAAGACAGCACTGTCTGCCTGAAAGTTGTCTATCCACACATTGCTGGCATAGATGCCTATACGGGCGCTGTCCTGACTGGGTATGTCTACTTTAACATATTCAGAAGTAGACAGCGTGGGGAGCGTCACGGAGATGGAAGTGCCACGAGAAAGTTTGCCATTCTTTTCAGAAACGGTATAGAACTTAACGGTTCCATTAGTTCCCGCTTTCTTGACATAGATGGAAGACTTGCCGTTAATGGTAGGCGTAACGAGCAGATCATAGGTAGAACCCGTGTTCCATCCCTCGCCCACAGCGGTCTGGTCAGACACTTTCAGAGCTCCCGTGCCATCGATACCGTCTGTAGAAGAATAGGTGTAGGTGGGATAATAAGAGTCGTAAGACTCGTCGTCGAAATAGTAATCTGTGATGTGCCCCCAGCCTTTACTCACGGCAAAGTCGTGGGCTGACGTAGAAATCAACGTGTTGAAATCCTCTGTATAGGGCACCACGCTGTCGGCAGAGGCCGGCGACAAGCCCAAGAGGGTTAGCAACAAAACGATGAATAGTTTTTTCTTCTTCATAAGCTATTTATTTTAGTTAGTAATTAAAATTCTTTCAGCCCCATGCAGCAACAAGGCCACACAGGGCTTGAGGATATTAGCGAATCATCTTCTTGTATTGGCGAATGCCGTCTCTAACAATATACAGGCCATGCCTCAACTGTGAAGGACTGACTTCAATGCCATCGAGGGTGTAGTATTTCACCTGTGAAGGCACCGTTACGATGGGCGCAGTGAGCGATGTTGCCACGCTCCTGAGCGCTACGCTGTTGGCATTAAGTATATCCATGCGCTTGATGCCCAGCGTTCCTTGCGCGCCTACATACCTGCTAATGAGCCCAACGGCAGTCATATTGGCAGGGTTCATATTCTGCGGCACGGTGAAGGTATAGGTAGCTGAGAAGGTATTGCCATCGAGTTGAAGCTTATCGCCACGCACTGCCGTGAGCAAGCTGCGCAGCACATGGTTGTGTACATAGCGCTGAACGGTGCTGGCATAACCAGTGGTGGCATTGTAAACCACCTGTGGAGCCTTCACGCTGTCCTCGGTAAGCATAAGCGTAAGTGCCATATCGCCAAACATCTTGGATGCCTCTGAGGTGGTGGTACCACTGACCTTGAGGGTGAGAAGGCGGGATGCGGCATCGTATTGTGGCGTAATATTCAGTTTGGCAAAGGCAGGATGAGTATGCTCGTCTTGCAAAAGCTCTTGCATCATGCCGGTAACCAGGGCTGGCGCAACAAGCACATAGTCGTTCAGGTCGTAGGCCACATGAGCCTCACCGGGATAGTAAGAACGGTCCATCGTGAAGCTGGGATAGGTGTAGGCATAGTCGTTACACAAGCTGCTTGCTGCCGAACAAACCAAAGGATTGTTGTCGCGATAGATGTTTACGTAGGCTACCTGCCCTTGTAATTGTTTGGCAGTTGCCTCCATAGCATCGAAGCAACCTGCCGTGTAAGGCGAAGTTTCGTCAGCATACTGCTCAAGATAGGTTTGCTGACGGTCAAACTTCTCACGATAAACACAGAAGGTATCAGCAATATAAGGCTGATCAGCCATCGCAATGCCATCGGTCTGAGAGATGTAAATGCGCAACACATGCTGGCCGGATGGCATATCTGAAGGCAACTGATAGGTGTGTTGAAAAGACGACTGTGCCCCTCCGGGTATCGTATCAAGGGTGTCATGACTCAGAATAAGCTTGTTGTCGATGGCATAATTGATGGTATAGCTCTTGATGGTATCACGTCCTGCATTGGTGAACTGTGTGAAGAAATCTAACAATTCGCCCGGTTGCTTATACTGATAACCATTGGTTATGTCTGTGAAAGCAACAGCCTTGGAAGGCAAGGACGACACATCAACGATGAGCTGTACGCACAGCAGGCCCTTGTCACTGACTGGATAAAGGCCTTCACCCGAGCCAAAGTTGCCCAAAACAAGGAAGCCCATAGACTGCGACTGACCCGTTGTGGCCAATATTCCGGTGCCTGCTTGCGCCTGATCTGACGTCTCGGTTACATCAAAACCAAAGAAGAGGCTTTCTCCCGGGCGTATGGTGTAGCCCTTCACACCGTTGAACATAATCTCGTTCCAGCCGGAATGAGGATGCCATACGCTTTGCGTAACAGAGTCGGCATCGGCAAGATAGCCCTCACTATTCACCGGACGGACAAACACGCGGCTGGTTTGGGCCGACGCACTAAGGGCGAAACGAATGCCCACAACCTTACATCCCACATACGTCTTCAGCATGTCGGCCTTCAGAAGGGCTCCCACCGGATGGGGACCGGCATAACCTGTGCCCACGTTTTGGGTGGTTATGGCATCGCCTATGGTGTAGCCCACTGCACGCTGTGACGATGACAACGCGCGAAAGGGCGCCGCTGACTGCGCTACGGCAGACAGGGCAACCCCTAAAAAGAGCAATAAGATATTTAACTTTTTCATTTAACGCATCAGTTTTTTAACCGTTTCACCTTGCTTCATGATCACGATGCCATGGTGACCGCGGATGTTCTGTATCTTCTGACCCTCTACATTATAATATGTAGGAGCCTCAGTAGGAGTGCCGGACAACTCAACATGGCCAATGCCTGTCACAACAATGGTATACTCAGTGGTGTTAGACGAAGCGTTTTGATAGATAGCCTTAATGCCCACAGTATGCGTTCCGGCGCTCACGCTGGGCAATACGCAGGTGGGGGTAGCGCTATTGGCCACCAGATTTCCATCAAGATAGATATCGTATCTCACCACATTGCCATAGTCGATGTAATGCTCTTCTCCTTCAGCCGGGCCAACCGTGAAGTTGTCCATCTGCGCGAAGAAGCCGTCAGTGGTGTAGTAATGCACGCCCAGACGCACCGTCTGACCGGCATAAGCAGAAAGATCGGTGACATATTTTGTCCACTGCGATGCCGGCATATTCTCGGCTTTGGATATCACGGTGAAGTCTGTAGGGTCTGAACCTTCCGTAGAAACAGCAAATTCAAGCTTTTCCGGATACATGTCACTATACGACTTAGCATCTACCGAAAGCTTATATCCGTCGCGAATGTCCAGTTCCGGTGAGATAAGCCACTTGTTGGCGGTGTATTGCTGCGGTGAGAAGAACAGTATTTCCTTATTGCCTGTTACCGGCTTCATAGCCTGATCGGTAGGCATCATGGCAGGTACTGTGGTGTAAGGATTAAACACGATGGGTGCAATAGCTGTGGGGTTCTGCTGCGTTCCAGAGCCGGGGAAGGAGATGATAGAACCTTGCAGAGAGATGGGATAGACTATCTGCCCATCCAAGTCTAACGAGGTCCAACCACCAAAGCTGCCCGTCGCAAAGTCGGCATAATCCTCAAAGCTGTCAGTGAAAGCCAGTTCCTGGTTCCATTTCAGCGTCACCTTACTTTCTCCCTCGCCATTCGGAACGATATCGGCCGTGATGTTATAAGGGTCACGAACCTTATCTGTGAGCGCGATGTCATAGGTGGCGTCTCCCTGAACGGTATAGGTTTGCGCAAAAGCATTAAAGGCTCCCTCTGCAATATTGGCTGCATAAGTGCCGTAAGGCAATGAGGGTACGACGGCAGAGCCGTTGGCTATGGTCAGGTCTAAGGCTTCGCCCGTATCGGTATTCACCAAGCTGAGCTTCTCACCATCAGCCGAACGCTTGCTGTTGGTAGTGACATGGAAGGTCACCTGGGCATAGTCGGCCGGTACAGAAACGCTCGTAGTGGCCATATCACTCTTGGTATCAGAGTATATAGCCTGCACGCCAAGGGTGTGCTGACCCGCGCTTACATCATTCAGGGTATAGCCATAGCTGTCGGTCGTGCCTACTTTCGCACCGTCGAGATACACGTCAAACGATTCCAAAGGATTGCGAGGCGAACGCTGACTGCGCACGGCCTTAGCCCTGGGAGCCTGTGCTGTTTCTTCCTGGCCCACTCTTACATCATCCACCATCAGCATGAACGTACGCATGGTGTTGTATTCACTGATGTAGCGAATAGCAAATTTGATGGTCTTTCCGGCGTATGATGCCAGACTATATTTCATCAAATGCCATTCCTTATAATCTACTTGCTCGTAGTTTCCTGCATCCAGCCGGGTGAAATCTGCTTGCTGCGGATTGTTGGTTTGCTCGGTTACATATACCTGAAAGCGCTCCGGCGCAGCATCGGCAGCCTTGGCATAGAATGTAAGGAAATTCTCCGTGCCCACCTTAACAGCGGGCGATATGAGCCAATCGTCGTTAGCCGCACCGTTGCTGGTGCGTGTGAAGCCCACATACTGATTGCCCTCATACGGCCGAAGTACGGGATAGCTGTACCACCAAGTGGGGTCTACCTTGAGCGGATTGATGATTTGGGCATACTGCAATACGCCTCTGTTGGGGTAAGAGCCCACAAGGGGTGCTGCGGCAAGCTTATCGCCGTCTATTCCTGTCCACTCTCCGAACGTCGTAGCAAAGGCATCGTAGCTCTCAAAGTTGTCTTCAAACGCCGGCTTCTCCACATTCCACGTCAGGTTAATGGCGTTCTTGCCCGTCAAGGCGTTATGAGAGACAGAGGGAGTAAGTGAGAAAGGTGTTGTCACTTGCACATTAAGCGTCAGCGAAACGGTAGTATCTTTGTTCACAACGAAGTCAGACAATGCCGTAACATATCCCGGTCGGGCCACGCTCACGCTGTGATGACCGGTATAAACCTTCACCTGGCACTGTCCCTGAGCATCGAGCGTCAGCTTACCATAGCTCAGCGCGTAGTCAGTTTGCTGCACATTGACCTCTTGACCCTGCAGGTTCTCACCCGTAGCAGCCGTAACCTTCACGGTGAGAGTCTTGTCTCGCTTCTGCGCTTTGAGCTGTATGACGGGGCAAGCGACAAGAAGTATGAAAAGAATAATTAGATTTCTCATCTCTTGATTAAGTTAGAAAAAGTCAAAATAAGGTAATAGGGGCCACCTAGAACCACCCATTACCTTATTTAAATATATCAGAATTACTTCTGGAGATAACGCATTGTAGACACTGCGTTGCCCTTAGTAACCTTCACAACATAGAGTCCCTTAGCCAAGCTATTGAGCACCTGGGTACCCTTTCCTGATGTAACCATCTTACCGTTGATGGTGTATACCATGACATTAGCTTCGCCGTCAATGGCCGTAATACCCTTGATGCCTGTTGTCTGACCTATGTGATTGAACGTAAAGTCATCATAGAAGGCCTCCATAACGCCGTCTGCCTCAGTGGTATGACGCAAAGCAACATATATCTTCTGTCCATCGAACTTGCTCAAGTCAACGGTATAGTGCTGCCATTCATTCGCGTCGAGATACGGAATCTCCTGGTTAGCAAGCACAGTTTCAGTAAATGATTCTGTAGAAGCATTGTCTGTGGTGCTCACCAGCACTGTTATGTGGTTCTTGCCTGCAGGCAACACGCTGTTGGTTTGCTCAAGGTTGCGAGCATAGAAGTCGAATGTTGTGTTGGAAGTTGCAGTGAAAGGCAGGCTAACAAGCCAGTCATCAGCCGTTCCAGATACAGGAGTACCTGTCATCAATGCGCCTGTACCCTCGTGAGCAGTAGACAGCTGATTGTTGAACCAGCCCTGTGTGAAGGCAAATCTGCCACCATTATTCTCCATAGTAGTGAGATAATACGTGAGCTTCTCGTTCACAGCACCGTCCACATCAAACATAGTGAAGTCGTTCTTCCAAGAATAATCCAAAGCATTATCCTCGAAGCCGTAATACAACTGGTCGCTTGCCAGAGCTGTACCACTTACAGGAAGTGACACCTGATAGCCCGACTCGAAGGTTACGGTCATGTTGTCGGTGAGGCTAGTAGCGGCATCACGGGCATCAAACTGTATGCTGAAGTTCTTTGAAGCACCAGATGCTATCTCGTCGCCAGCCTTGAGTGAGCTGCTGAAGTTGGCATTCTGGAAGGTCACTGACTTTATCTTCAGGTTGTTGGTACCCTTATTAAATAAAGTGAACACCTCGCCTGAGTTGCGTGACTTGTTGTAGTTCACCTTTCCGGCATTCCATACTGTCTGGTTAAAGGCAGCCTTATCGCCTTGCGCCTCGGCCAGTTCGAAGTGGGCAACACTCGTACCGCCGTCGCTGTTATATTTATCAAATGACTTGTGAACCCAACGGAACTGCACCGTCTTACCGGCATATTCGCTCAGGTTGACCTGCTCAGACTTCCAGTAAGATTCGTCATCGCCTGTCTCAGAGATAGAGGTAAGGTCATGCCATGTGCCGTCTGCAAGTACCTGGAAGTAGCCTGCGCTCACGCCATTATTAGGCTCAACGTTGTGCTTCTTCTTACTGTCAGTAGCATCAACCTGTGCATCGCTGGGATGAACATTGGTCCATACGAAGGATGCCATGATGGTCTTACCGGCAGGAAGAGTGAACTCTTGTGTGGTAACACTGTTCTCTTCGTTCTTACCAGCCATGTAGCCAGAGGTGAGAACATTAGACTTTACGTTGCCGAATGTATAAGGATACATGGTATTGATATACCAGTTACGGTTATAAGAAGCGGCAGGCGTAAGCGTCCAACCATTAGGAATGGTTCCCTTGCTAAAGTCTTCTGTATAGGGGAAGTCCTTTACGCTGGCATCAGCCTGAGTGGTGAAGTGCCATACCGGAACCTTTGTAGCCGAGCCAACAGTATTGTAAGGCACGACCTTCCAGCTGTAAGCTGTTTGATAATCAGCCTGAGCTATCGTGTAAGTAAGCTTATTGCCCAGGTCCAAACCATTGATGAGATTGTCTGCAGCATCGTTGCTTCCAACATACAACTTATATCCGTCAGCAAACTGAGCGGGGCCCCAAGACAGCTGAATGTTCTTAGACATCACCTCCGTCACGCTGTCCTTAGGAGTTACGAGAGTAGCCGCGCCGGGCACGTCATCTGCTCCATACACATTGGGAAGGAGCACACGGTCTACGTATATGTCGGCAAACTCGCCCACACCTGTCTCAGAATCATACTCCACAGCGGTGTCTACGAAACGTACATACGAGCTATCAGTACCCTGACCAAGGTCTACATTTTGCACTTGCATGTTCGTCATGCCACCCTGTGTGTAGTCATACGTCCACTTGGTCTGCCAAGTCTTACCACCATCATAAGACACATCAACCTTAAAGTCGTTGGTTTGATAAGTGCCACCTTCCTCACTATCGAAGTTGTTGAGATAGGTAAAGGTGAGCGTTCCGCCCTTTGTCAGGTCCAGACGGGGAGAAATCAGGTAAGCATTGTCGAAGCTTGCAGAACCGTAAGCAGAACCATCTCCCTCCAAAGCCTGGCTTCTCTGGCCCCAGCCCTTGTTGGTCCAGCCTGCCGGTGGGAAGAATCCGTTGAAGCTTTCGAGCGTATATCCGTCTGGCACAGCCATCTTCTCAGCGCTCAGAGCTATCGTAACGTCTCCGCCATTAGTATGTATCACGGCATTGCCTGCAGCCGGACTGGTGAGTGAAGCCGTGTAGGCAAGCTGGAAGCGAGTGCTCTCATACTTGGCCAAGTTCACATTCTGATAATCCCATGTAGTGGTTACGCCGTTAGGCAAATCAATGCCTGTCACCTTCAAGCCGTCGGTTCCATTGTTGGTAAGGGTGAATTGTGTGGTATAGAACTTCTCACCCAGGTACATAGACGGGAACTTATAAGAATTGTTAGACAGCGTAGGCACGGGCTGTGTGGGCGGAGTGAACTGCTTCACCGACACGTTGTCGATCCATGCTATGTTGCCTATGGGTTCCAACATCTTATATACAAAGGCCAGCTTCACCTTCTTTCCTTTAAAATAGCTCAAGTCTATCTCAGAGGTATGTGGGTCCCAAGTGGTGATAGGATAAGTGAGCACGCCACTCTCCTTGAGCAGGTTGGCATCCTGAATAGAGAACACAGTAGTGGCATTAGCCAGGTCGTCGTTCTCCACCACACGCACCTGCAGGTCATACTTCGAACCATCCATGGAGTTTGTCGGTCCCACCTTCCAGTCGAACTTCAACTGATAGGTATTGTCAAGGTTCAACTCCGGAGTGAGCAGAATTTCCTCACGTGGACCCGCACCATCAGTATAACCACTGGTAACAGGGGCATCGCAAGCAGCAGCATGCTTACTTCCGTCCACCACACCTTTCTCATTGTAATTGTTGCACCAATTATACGAGATGTTCGAACCCTTGTAGCTGTCAACAGTTGTCCACCCACTACCCTTGGTTACAGGGCGTGAATATCCTTCTGTACTGCTGGTTTCAAAATCCTCGTCGAGCAACGTTTGCGCCTGTAACCCTCCTGCGAAAAGTGAGAGTAAGGCCATAGACAAGTAGATTTTCTTCATAATTACTTTTTATCGAGTATTTAATAACAAATCGAAACTAATTAGCCTACATTATATTTCTTGTAATATTATTTTGCAAAAATAATGAATTAAAAAGATAAAAGCAAGTTTTGCAATAAAAAACTTAATAAAAACAAGAAAAAATAGCAAGAAAATCACATATTCATTCATTTTTATGCATCACACCAACTCCCTTATGATGAAAGTAAAACTGAAAGCTTTTGGCCGACAGTACGGCCCAGAGAGAATTGGCAAACCCAGAGGCCGAACACGTCACACCTCTGGGTTTGCTATATAATATAAGGAGGAAGGCGACGAACCTGTGTGCTTTGGCAGGCACATCATAGCCCTTCCGTCTTACACCTTATTAATATATATCGCCACTTTTCAGCTCATCCCGGTCTATCTTCTTGCTGTCGATGCTTCGCCATGCGTAGTAGATATAAGCCAGCACAAAGGGCACCAGCAGACTCACAACGGCCATTGTGCCCAGCGTAAACTCACTGCTGCAACTGTTGGCTATGGTGAGAGAGCTCTGTAAGTCGGCATTAGAGGGATAATAAGCGGTGTCGTTCCAACCTGCCATGAGGAAGAGAGCCGTCACGGCGAGCACCGTACCGATGCCCGACCACCATATTCCTTTGTTGAAATGGCTGCTGAGCACCGTCCTTACTATGCCCGTGAGCAGCAGCACAACACCCAGCAAGAGCAGAACAAGCACTGAGGGTTGCTCCAGCAGGTTGTGCAGATACTTCAGCTCGGCCATGAATACCACGCCCGTAGAAGCATCGTATGCGAAGCCGTCTTTCAGCAACACATGGATGAAGAAGGCCAGGAAGAACACCAGGAAGAGACCCGCGTTCCACACCAGCGAGCGGCGCATGCGCTTCTGAAGCACATCGTCAGAGATGTTGTTCACCATATACAACAGCCCCAGCACACGCGCCAAGAAGAGTACGGCAATGCCCAGCAGCAGGTTGAACACGTCGAGCAACGCGTCGAGACCACAGCTGGCATTGGCCCAACGGCTGATGACGGGCTGCAGGCTGTTGGTGATATTCATCTTGTCTACCACAAAGTTACTGCCGTCGAAGAAGGTGGCCACGGCGCCGCCCAGCAGCAGTGGGCCTACTATGCCATTGATGATAAGGCACACCTGAAAGGTCTTGGCGCCCAGGAAGTTGCCCAACTTGTTCTGAAACTCATAGCTTACGGCCTGAATGACGAACGAGAAGAGGATGAGCATCCACAGCCAATAGGCTCCGCCAAAGCTGGTGCTATAGAACAAGGGGAAGCTGGCAAAGAACGCTCCACCGAAGGTTACGAGCGTGGTGAACGTAAATTCCCACTTTCGACCCGTAGAGTTGATAATGAGCCGGCGCTCCTCAGCGCTCTTGCCCAGGCTGAAAATCATTGTGTTAGCGCCCTGCACAAAGAGCAGGAACACCAGTATGCCACCCAGCAAACTGATGATAAACCACCAATATTGCTGCAAAAAGCTGTATGTTATCATAATGTTTCTATATTAGAATGTTCAGGTCCTTTCTTGATTTGCTTGCATAATATGCTTATCTCTACGGCCAGCAGCGTGGTGAACAGCGCCAGGAAGATGAAGAAGGTGAGCATGATGCTGCCCGACTTCAGGTCTGACACGGCCACCCAAGTGGGCAGCATATCTTGTATAGTCCAGGGTTGGCGACCCAGTTCGGCCACCATCCAGCCGCTCTCGCTGCATATCCAAGCCAGCGGAATGGCTATCAGGGCCAGCACATGCAGCCAGCGGAACTGCCGATGCGCTATGTCCTTACGGTAAACAACAAACAGCACCACGGCAAAGAAGAGCATGAAGAAGCAGCCAAGACCCACCATGGTGCGGAACAACCAGAACGTGATGCCCACAGGTGGAACCACTTGCGAGGCATCCTTCACATAGCCATAGCCAAAGTAGCGAACGTTCTCGGCCACCTCCTTGCGGGTCTTGTCCGACTTATCTCCCTGTCTGTAGCGCATCAGGGCGGCAATGGCCTTCTTGCCCATGGCCACCTTCTGCTGCAACGAGGGCTCGCGCACGCCCTCGTATGAGGTATAGCCACGCAGTATATCGTTCACGCCGGGCACGTAGCCATGGGCGTCGTGCGTGGCCAGAAGAGACAACATGTTGGGCAGGGCTATGCGCATAGGAGGCTCGGTTTGTGTGGCATAGTCGCCTTTGCCAAACGGATTGACCGCCGCGAAGAGCGTCAGGCTCTGCGACTCGCCACCATTATAGAGGGCTTCCATGGCCGCCAACTTCATGGGTTGCGACCGCGACACCATGTAAGCAGAATTGTCGCCGGTGACGAAAGCAGCCAAGGCAGCAAACAATCCCACCGAAGCACCTATCTTGATGCTGGCCTTTGCCAACTGCGCCTCGCGACCCTTGAGCAGATACCAGCACGACACAGCCACGCAGAACACGGCGCCTATCACCCAAGATGAGGTCACGGTGTGCAGAAACTTGTCTACCGCGAAGGGCGACAAAGCAACATCGGCGAAGCTCGTCATCTCAAAACGCATGGTGTCGGGGTTGAAGGTCTGCCCCACGGGATACTGCATCCAGGCATTGGCCACGAGTATCCACCAGGCCGATATGGTGGCGCCGATGCCCGTGAGCCAGGTAGATGCCAGATGAAAACCGCGCGACACCTTCTTCCAGCCAAAGAACATCACGGCCACAAAGGTAGACTCCATGAAGAAGGCCACGATGCCCTCAATGGCCAGCGGCGCGCCAAACACGTCGCCCACAAACCACGAATAGTTGCTCCAGTTGGTGCCAAACTCAAACTCAAGGATGATACCTGTGGCCACACCCATGGCGAAGTTAATGCCAAAAAGCTTCTGCCAGAAGCGCGCTATGTCACGCCAAGAAGGCTTGTTGGTCTTATAATAAATAGTCTCGGCAATGCCCATGATAACCGCCAGACCCAGGGTGAGAGGCACAAAGAGCCAGTGATAGCAGGCTGTCAGGGCAAACTGCGCGCGCGACCAGTCTATCACGGCCGGCGACACATCTAATAATAGTTGGTTCATCTTGTCATTAATTAGAATTGAGATTCATTATTTGTCTTTCAAGGCAGGCTGCACACCATCGCCAGCCGAAGGCATCTGAGCCTCTCGGAGCACCTGACTGCCCACAAAGTCGCCTGCCTTCATGGTGCCACGGTGCGTGGCGATGTAATCGGGAAAGAAGAATATCTTAAGCACGGCAAAGATGATGAGCAGCTTGATGAGTATTACTGCCCACAGGGTCTTGCCCCACGTCATCTGCCTGAAGCCGTCTATGTATAAGTCGGCTATGCTGGATATGGCTTTTCTTACCTTCATGCTGCAAATTTAGAAATTATTTTTTTGATTGTCAAGACATAGGCAAGAAAAAACAACTTAGAATGGAAATAAATATGTAAATAATACAAATAAGCAGGATTTACACCGTATATTTCACGCTTTTTAACCACGCCTTAGCTTATAATCTCAACCATTTAAGTTACTTTTGCACCAAGAATTATCATCAACCAATAAAGATTTTATAATATGACAAAAATGATTAGAGCAGCCGTTGTGGGCTATGGCAACATCGGCCATTATGCAGTTCAGGCGTTGCAAGCCGCACCTGACTTTGAGATTGCGGGCATCGTGCGCCGTCAAGGCGACAAGGACAAGCCTGCCGAGCTGGCCGACTATGATGTAGTGAAGGACATCCGTGAGCTGAAAAACGTGGACGTGGCCATCCTGGCTCTGCCCACCCGCGAGTGCCCCAAGCACGCTAAGGACATCCTGGAGTTGGGTATCAACACGGTAGACAGCTTTGATATTCACACCAGCATACTCTCTTACCGCACCGACCTCATGGAGCTTGCAAAGGCCAACAAGGCAGTGAGCGTCATAGCAGCAGGTTGGGACCCCGGATCAGACTCTGTTGTGCGCGTGCTTATGCAGAGCCTGGCACCCAAAGGCCTTACCTATACCAACTTCGGACCGGGCATGTCGATGGGTCACAGCGTGTGCGCACGCTCCAAAGAGGGTGTGAAGAACGCACTCTCCATGACCATTCCGTTGGGCGAAGGACTGCACAGGCGCATGGTATATGTTGAGCTTGAAGACGGATATACGCTTGAGCAGGTAACAAAAGAGATAAAGGAAGACGACTACTTCAAGCATGACGAGACGCATGTGTTTGCCGTTGAGTCGGTAGATGAGGTGAGAGACATGGGTCACGGCGTGCATCTGGTGCGCAAGGGCGTATCGGGCAAGACGCAAAACCAGCGCATGGAGTTCGACATGAGCATCAACAACCCGGCTCTTACCGGACAGATTCTAGTCAACGTGGCTCGTGCCAGCATGCGCCTGCAGCCCGGATGCTACACCATGCCAGAGATTCCGGTCATCGACATGCTGCCCGGCACACGCGAGGACATCGTGGCTACACTCGTATAACGGTCGCCCCTGCCCCACCATCTGCCCGACGCCATAGCGTCGAAGGCAAGGCATGGCAACGGGGTATCACATATTTCGGAGCACGCTTCGCTCCATATATACAAGGGTTTGGCACTCAGCCAAGCCCTTTTTTGATGAGTTCTACTTACTTAAATCAAGAAAGCAGCACGTCTGGCAGGCCATCATATCATCAGATTTGATACCTAAGCGTTCATAAAAGCGATGACCTATAACTCTCATTCATATTTCCCATTATCTGAAGAGCCGATGCAAAGCAGGATAATGATGCACAATATGGGTGTGGCCAGCAACGACACTAGCACCCAAAGCACCTCACTTCTGTTCCTTTTCTTGGCCATGAGAGCCACCAAAATGTACATTCCAACCCAAATGCCAAGTAGCAATAGCATGAAAAGCAACATCAAAACCATTGGCAAACTACTGGGTTTTTCTTCAGTATCAACTCCCATCTCACTCTGTAAAGCCTCATCTTCTGTCTGCTGATTATAGTTAATAAGTTTGAAATCAACCTTGAACCGGTGCCCACCATCAGGAGATGCCTCTGACTTATAATAAGAATACTCTTTGAAACGCTGATAGCTGGGCACGTCAACTTGTTTTGTCATGCCTGGATCTATATCAACATCACGCGTAAAGACTTCATAATCGAGCTGCTTCCCGGCCATATCGAAATAGGTAAGTTGGAAAGTAACATGATGTATAGTGTCCTCCGTAGCATTACGTAGCGCAAGGGTTCCGTCCCTGTCATAATAATTTTGCTCGTAAGAAACCATGCTCACTCCACCCTCAGCATCCTGATTTGCGGCATAACCCATCACAGTAAGCAGGAGGAGAAGAAGAATAGAAGAAATTCTTTTCATGTTCATAGACAAAGGGTTTTAAGGGTTTAAAATCGTCAAAGTTAGTCTTTTATACGTCGCAAAGTTAGACATAATAATTCAAAAAGCCATGTATTCGCAGATAATTCTTTGCTTTACCTGTCTGGATGTCTCGCTTTTGCAAACCACTTTTATCTCCTTCAAATCCCAAATAGGCCTTTTAACTTTGTAAAAGCGCCCATTTAAGAGGCTCAAAAGGCCTATTTCACGTTGCAAGAAGGCCTATTTCGCATTGCAAAAAGGGCACTATGAAGGGGTAGAAGCGTAAAGTGCAGTAGGCCATACTGACTAGGCCTGATATTACTTCACACTGTTTGGTTAATTATTACTGAATTGGTG
>ENA-OOXY01001280-OOXY01001280.1-human-gut-metagenome-genome-assembly--contig:-NODE-1280-length-17565-cov-1.885208_pt1 | contig 17565 bp, 18 predicted proteins | sample MGYA00241593_ERZ501355 | MGnify/ENA primary metagenome ERZ501355 (study PRJEB25962, sample SAMEA2042739) | human gut metagenome | biome: human gut; feature: human-associated habitat; material: faeces... | reverse complement strand
GGCTCCAAAATTCATCCTTTTATAGAAAAAGATCAAACATGGACATAGAAGATTTAAAAAAAAATAAGAAAAAAGCTTGACAGCATCTAAAAGATGTGGTATAATAAATAACGTTGTTGAGATATTAGCTCAGTTGGCAGAGCATACGCCTTTTAAGCGTAGGGTCGAGGGTTCAAATCCCTCATATCTCACCAGCTTGAAAGCCTTGCTGATAAAAGCAAGGCTTTTTTATTTTTTAGCAATTACCACACTTCAATAGAACCATTTATTGAAATGAAAAACAGCGGAATGGGGAATATAAGCTTCCCATTCCGCTGTTGGTTTATCCTTTTCTGTTTTTACGGCTGTAGTTTTGTTTGCTGCCAGAGTTGCGGGAGTGGTTACGGGAGTGGTTATAAGAAGAACCTGACCGCCGTCCGGCCGCATGGCCACGCTGTTTGTGATTGCCGTCTGAAAAGCGTCCCTGTCTTCTGGAATAACCATTGTAGCCGTTTCCAGTGGTTTCATGTAGTTTTACGTGGACTTTTTTGCCGTTGATTTTTTCGTTTTCCATGGAGGAAAGTACCAGGTCTTTTTCTGCTGCCGGTACTTCTACCGTTGTATATTGATCGTAAATGTCAATTTTTCCAAACTCATTGCCGGAGAGCCCAGTTGCTTCTACCAAGGCACCCAGAATAAAGTTTGGCGCCATGTGATCCCGTCTGCCGGCGTTGATGTGTACCTTTACGGTTTGTGCCCCACGATGCTTGCCCTTTCGGATGGGCTTTGGCACATCAAACTGTGGAATGTTGGCGGTTGCTGCATCGATCTGCTGTTGCAGCAGCATAGCTAGAATGGTTTCTGCACTGGTTTCCTGTTCTGCCAGCAGTGCTTGCGCCAGAGCGGCAGCATCTGCGCTTGGTTCAGCATTGCAGCGTGCCAGAAGTGATTCTTTTAAGGCAGAAAGACGTTCTGCACGAATTTCTTGTCTGGTTGGCAGTTCTATTTCTGTGATGGTTGCTTTGGTATATCGGGAAATGGCCTGCATCTCCAGTTCTTGTTTCCGACCACTGAGAATGTTATATGCAGCGCCTTCTTTTCCGGCACGTCCGGTTCTTCCGATTCGATGAATATAATATTCGTGATCTTGCGGTAGATCATAGTTGAAAACAGCGTCTACGCCCTTGACATCAATGCCACGCGCTGCAACATCCGTTGCAATCAGAATGGTGTGGCGACCGCTTTTAAAACCATTCATGACCTGGGTGCGCTGCATTTGCTTCATATCTCCATGCAGACCAACCGCAGAGAATCCACGCAGGCAGAGTGCTTCCGTTAGCTCATCGACCATTTTCTTGGTGTTGCAGAAGATCATGGAAGAGGCAGGCTGCTTGGCAAGCAGCAGCAGGTGCAGCGCATCGGTTTTCCGTCCCATTGGTACGCTGACTTGATACTGCGCAATGGTATCAACGGTTCGGTGTGCACTTGCAATCTGCACCAGTTCCGGATCAGTCTGGTACTGCTTGGTAATGGCGAGAATTGCAGGCGGCATGGTTGCGGAGAAGAGAACGGTCTGCCGCTGCGGCGGAGTCTGTTCCAAAACGGCTTCAATATCCTCCCGAAAGCCCATGTTCAGCATTTCGTCTGCTTCGTCCAGAACGATGGTTTGCAGGTTTTGTAATTTTAGAGTGCGCCGACGCAGGTGATCCAGAACTCGTCCTGGAGTACCTACTACGATATTGGCACCGCGCTTCAGAGCAGAAATCTGCCGTTCCATGCTGGAGCCGCCATAGACAGCTGTGGGCTTTACCCACTTTTTAAAGCGAGAAAACTTCTGAATTTCCTCACAAGCCTGCATGGCAAGTTCTCGTGTAGGGCAGAGGATGAGTGCGCATACAAAATCGCATGCATCTCGATCAATTTGCTCAATAATCGGGATACTGAAAGCAGCTGTTTTTCCGGTTCCGGTATTGGATTTTCCGATGACGTCCTTTCCGCTGAGGAGAAGGGGAATGGCTTTTTCTTGAATTTCTGTCATTTCTGTAAAGTTGCATTGTTCCACGGCTTGTAAAACTTCCGGGGAGAGTGGGAGTGCTTCAAATTGCATATTGCGTTCCTTTCTATGAAAGTACGAATTTCATCGAATCGTGTTAAATAGGTGGAAAATGGTTGGGCAAGATGGAGTCCGTGCTTTCGCCAGATTCAAACCTGTTTTCTGCTGAACGCAGACAGGTTCTTAGAGAAAAAGAAGCAGGCGCATCCTGTAACAGATACGCCTGCGGTATCATTGATGGGTTATTCGTCATCATCTTCTGGCATATTCCAGTTATGATATACATTTTGTACGTCGTCATTTTCTTCCAGATGTTCCAGCAGCAGATTCATCTTCTTGATCTGATCCGGGTCGGTCAGTGTGGTGTAAGTGGACGGAATTTGTTCCACTTCTGCGGAAACAACATGGTAACCCTTTTCAGTCAATCCTTCCCGCAGTCCACGCAGGGCAGCTGGTTCGCAGGAAACTTCGATGAGATCGTCTTCCACAGACAGATCATCTGCATCGAATTCAAAGCAGTCCTCCATGACCGTATCTTCATCCAGACCGGTATTTTCAATCAGAACAATGCCCTTCTGAGAGAACAGGAAGGAAACACAGCCAGATGTGCCCAGGTTGCCGCCAAACTTATCAAAATAGTGACGGATATCACCGGCAGTCCGGTTCTTATTATCGGTCAGACAATCGACAATCACAGCAACACCATTGGGGCCGTAGCCTTCATAGATGATGGTTTCATAATTGTTTTTGTCGCCTTCACCAGCCGCTTTCTTGATGACACGTTCGATGTTGTCGTTGGGGACGTTATTGGACTTTGCCTTTGCAATCAAATCACGCAGTTTGGCATTGCTGGCAGGGTCTGCACCGCCTTCTTTAACGCAAACGGTGATTTCCCGTCCGATTTTGGTGAAGATTTTTCCCTTAGCGGCATCTGTCGCTTCTTTTTTTCGTTTGATATTATTCCATTTTGAATGCCCTGACATGGGTATCCCTCCTATTCCTGTGGTTCTGTTTCGCAAATATATTGAAAAATAGCGGTTAACCGATCCTGCCGCTTCAGGACATGCAGATAGCCAAACAGACATTCCAATCCGGTTGCCTTTCGGTAATCGGAACAGGAAGCATGCTTGGGAATGGCATTCCCGGTTGCATTGCGGCCTCTTCGGTAGATGGCTGCTTCTTCTTCGGAAAGAATGGTTTGGATGCGATCAGCGGCGGCAGCCTGATAAGCAGCGCAGACTTTTTGAATCTTTGCCGCATGCAGCTGCCCAGCAGGCATGTTTGCGTGCAGCAAGAGGTGTTCCCGCATCATCACTTCGTATACACTGTCGCCCAGAAAGGCCAATGCCAGCGGACTATACTGTTTGGCTTCCTGTGGGGTGCAAATTGTGTTCATTTTGCCGCCCCTTTCTTAGGATACAAAGTCAAATTCAAAGCCCAGAATGTCAACAGTATCGCCTTCCTGAATCCCCATTTCCTCCAAACGCGCAATAATTCCGCTGTTGCGCAGAACACGCTGGAAGTATTGCAGGGAAGAATAGTCCTCCATATTGACGGTACGGAGGATGGGTTCCAGCCACTTTGCATCCACATAATAGATGCCGTCCTCCACTGCAACATCGAATTTTTCGTGCAGGGAAGCCTCCTGTTCCAGTTCTTCCGGTGTAATGGGATCCGGCTGGAATTCCAAAATCGGCGGAAGTTCTGCAAGACGGCTTGCAGTTGCCTGTACCAATTCTGCGGTTCCTTGGGTGGTAGCAGCAGAGATGGGGAAGAAGGGGATGCCTTTTTCCGCTGCATATGCTTTCAGGCGATCAATTTGTTCTGGTGTGGCAAGATCACACTTGTTGGCGGCAAGAAGCTGCGGACGTTTTGCCAGATCTTCGCTGAAGCGTTCCAATTCTGTTTGAATGGTTTCGTAATCTTCGATCGGATCTCGTCCTTCCATGCCGGATGCATCCACAACATGGATGATTAAGCGGCAGCGTTCCACGTGCCGTAAGAACTCATGTCCCAATCCAACGCCATCGCTGGCACCTTCAATCAAACCGGGAATGTCTGCCATGACGAAAGACTGTTCTTCCGCTACACGTACCACGCCCAATACAGGGGTAATGGTTGTGAAATGGTAATTGGCAATTTTCGGTTTAGCAGCGCTGACTACAGAAATCAGCGTGGATTTTCCAACATTTGGATATCCTACAAGTCCGACATCAGCCAGCAGCTTGAGTTCCAAGGTGACTTCAAATTCTTCTCCCGGGAAGCCAGGCTTTGCAAAACGTGGAATTTGACGGGTAGAGGTGGCAAAGTGAATGTTTCCCTTTCCGCCGCGACCGCCTTTTGCCAGAACCTTTGGTTCATCGGTAGAGAGGTCTGCCATAATCCGGCCCGTTGCAGCGTTGCGGATCACGGTTCCACGGGGAACCCGAATGATCAGATCCGGTGCGCTTCTTCCGGTACAATTCCGAGCACCGCCATTTTCCCCTCGCTGTGCCACATATTTTCTTTGATAGCGGAAGTCAATCAGCGTGGAGAAGTTATCGTCTACCTGAAAGATGATGTCGCCGCCTTTTCCGCCGTCTCCGCCGTCCGGTCCACCGGCTGCCACATATTTTTCTCGATGAAAGGAGACTGCGCCGTCTCCGCCGTCTCCGGCTTTGATTTTGATTTTCGCTTGATCTACAAACATGATTTCATCCTTTATTGAATCGGCGGAAACGAGCCGGAGCTGTTTCCTATGATAAAGAAAATCCCAAGCACAGGCTCGGGATTTCGTTCCTTTTTAGAAGCTATCCATTGCATGGATGGTTTCTGCTACCAATCGTTTGACAATCGGTAGAACCAGTTGTAAGAACCAGATTCTTACTGTGCAGCGTAAACGCTAACCTTTTTCCGGTCACGACCAACCCGCTCAAACTTTACAGTACCATTTACGGTTGCGAACAGGGTATCGTCAGAACCGATTCCAACGCCTTCGCCCGGATGAATGTGCGTGCCTCTCTGGCGAACCAGGATGTTGCCAGCCTTTACAAACTGACCGTCTGCACGCTTCACACCCAGTCTCTTGGACTCGGAATCACGGCCGTTCTTAGTAGAACCAGAACCTTTCTTATGTGCAAAAAACTGTAAGCTAATCGTTAACATGATGTTGACACCTCCATGTGTTCAATTTCGAGATAGTCAGGGAATTCTGCTTGAATTTGCTGCAATTCCAGCAACAAACCGTTTAAAATCCGTACCGCATTTTGGGTACGGGCACTGCTCGGCAGCTGAATTTGAATCTCATTCTCTGCCACGGTAACCACAGCAGGAATCTGGAAACATTCCGTCATCAAATTAGCAGTCAAGCGAACGGCACTGGAAACACCGGCACAGACAATATCTTGTCCTGCATCCGCATAAGCAGCATGTCCGCAAATGGAAACCCCGACAAGGGATTGTTGTTGTTCTTGAAAACAAGCGTGGATCATTATGCCTGAATTGCTTCGATCTTAACCTGTGTATACGGCTGTCTGTGACCCTGCTTCTTCTTTTCGCCCTTCTTTGGCTTATACGTCATAACGGTAATCTTCTTTGCCTTGCCGTTTTTCAGTGCGGTTGCACGAACGGTAGCACCGTCTACGTAAGGAGCGCCTACGGTCAGACCATTGTCTGCATTTACAGCGATTACCTTATCAAATACAACTTCGCTGTCAGCTTCTACGTTCAGCTTTTCGATGAAAATGACATCACCCGGCTTTACCTGGTACTGCTTTCCACCTGTTTCAATAACTGCATACATGCTATCATAGCACCTGCCTTTTTCTAAAAACTCGCTGTTTCAGGAGAACGAAAACTCGTTTCTTTGAATGGTTCCTGAATCCAAGCGGCTTTTTTATCATACCATATGAAAGGAAACTTGTCAAGATGTTTTTTCGATTGTTTTCGGAAAATCCTGCTGCTTTTGCGAAATGTGGCATTTTTGTACAAAAAAAGATGCGGAAATCTGGTGTATGTGCTGTTTTGCCTAGAAAAGAGTTTACAAAATCCCGTTTTTGTGTTACCATAAAATAAGGAATATTCCGATTTTTGGGAAAGGACTCGTTACATTTATGAAACCATTGAATTTCAAATTGCCAGATTTTAAGCAACGTTCTCAGAATAATAAAAAAAAGTCTGCACAAGCTGCACCTTCTAAAAATCAAACCGGAACAGCTCCACGTCCTTACAGCCATGCGAAAAAGAGAAAGATTCGGTATGACCGTATTTTATTGGTGGTGCTGCTATTTGTGCTGCTGATCGTTTTGATTGTGTCCTGTGCCACTCGAAACAGCGGAAAGAATGCTTCCTCTAAGCAGTCGGCAACTGGTGCCAAGGCAGCAACTTCCGAGAAATTAGCGGATAGTTCGAAAGGTTCCGATTCGGCAGAAACATCGGAGGAGTCAGAATCTGCTCCAATGGAAGCAGCTTCTACCGTTTCCGTAGATGCTGCACAGGTACATGCAGGGGATTTGGTTGTCGTAAACGACCAGTATGCTTACACCTTCCCGTCTGATGATGTTTCCATTGTTCCTATTTATGACAATGCAAATGAATACTACAAAACCAGTGATATGGTTGTCTCTTTGGATGCAACTGTAATCGGACACTTGAATGACCTGATGGAAGCGTTCTCCAAGGCAACTGGACATTCCGATCTGCGGGTAATCGGCGGCTATCGAACCAAGGAAGATCAGGACAGTCGATATGCAAGCGATTCCAACGATAAGGATGTTCCAAAGGGTGGCTGCTCTGATTATAATACCGGTCGCTCCTTTAGCTTGCAGATGCCGACAGACGGCGGTACCAACTACTATTCCGCAACTGGTGATTATGCTTGGTTTGCAGAAAATGCGCCGAATTACGGCTTTGCCCTGCGCTTTCCGGAAGAAAAAGAATCCGTCACCAACCGCAGCAGCCGAACCCATATTTTCCGTTATGTTGGCATTCCGCATGCGGTCTATATGACGCAGAATAACCTTTGCCTGGAAGAATATGCAGAAGCTGTCAAAGCGTATACTCCCGATACACAACCGCTTTCTATTACCGTTGGGGATGCAGAGTATGCGGTGTTCTACGTCAAGGCAAATGAATCTGGAACGACAGATGTTGCCATTCCGTCTTGTCAGTCCTATACCATTTCGGGAAATAATATGGATGGCTTTATTGTAACCTGTCAGCTTTCTGGCAGTACGGCCGCTGCATCCAGTCAGCCAGCTGATGAGAGCACCAGCATAGAGGAAACCAGTGCGGCAGAATAGAATCCAGCAACCTTTTTGAATAAAAGAAAAACAAAGCATGACCAGCACGAAAAAGTTCCTGCAATCGGAACCTTTTTCTGCTGGTTTTTTGTGAATGCAATACAGAATCCAATTTTTTTTGCAAAAATTAGCGGAAGCGCTTGCAAAATTTCAAAAAATAGTGTACAATAATTCTTGTATGGTGTGTTGCACACCGAGATAATTTTTCTACCTGAAAGGATGTTAAAGAAATGGCTGGATTAAGTAAAGTAACAGTAGATGACATCAATGTAAAGGGAAAGCGTGTCCTGGTACGTGTTGATTTTAACGTACCGATGAAGGATGGCGTAATTACCAATGACAACAGAATTCAGGCTGCACTGCCGACCATCAAGAAGCTGGTTGCAGACGGCGGAAAGGTAATTCTGTGCTCACACTTGGGCAAGCCGAAGAACGGCCCGGAAGCAAAGTTCTCTCTGGCTCCGGCTGCTGCAAGACTGGCTGAACTGGTTGATACAAAGGTAACATTTGTACCTTCCGATCGAGTTGTTGATGATTCCGTAAAGGAAGCAGTCAATGCAATGCAGGATGGCGAAATTATCGTTCTGGAAAACACACGATTCCGTGGCGCAGAAGAAACTAAGAATGGCGAAGCATTCAGCCAGGAACTGGCTTCTCTGGCAGATGTATTCGTAATGGACGCATTCGGCAGCGCACATCGTGCACATGCTTCTACTGCTGGTGTTACAAAGTTCGTAGATACCACAGCAGTTGGTTACCTGATGCAGAAGGAAATTCAGTTCCTGGGCAATGCGGTAGAAGATCCGGTTCGCCCGTTCGTTGCAATCCTGGGCGGTGCAAAGGTTGCAGATAAACTGAATGTTATTTCAAACCTGCTGGAAAAGTGCGATACGCTGATTATTGGCGGCGGTATGGCATACACCTTCCTGAAGGCAGAAGGCTATGAAGTTGGTACCTCCCTGGTAGATGATACCAAGCTGGATTACTGCAAGGAAATGCTGGATAAGGCAAAGGCAAACGGCAAGACACTGTTGCTGCCGATCGATACCGTTGTAGCAAAGGAATTCCCGGATCCGATTGATGCGCCGATTGAAGTAGCAACTTATTCTTCTCACGAAATCCCGGCAGATCGTATGGGTCTGGATATCGGCGAAAAGACACAGGCTCTGTTTGCAGATGCTGTAAAGTCCGCAAAGACAGTTGTTTGGAACGGACCGATGGGTGTATTTGAAAACCCGACTCTGAGCAAGGGTACCATTGCAGTTGCAAAGGCACTGGCTGATACCGATGCGACTACCATCATTGGTGATTCCGCAGCAGCTGTTATGCAGCTGGGCTTTGCTGATCAGATGAGCCACATTTCTACTGGCGGCGGCGCATCCCTGGAATACCTGGAAGGTAAGGTTCTGCCGGGTGTTGCAGCAATCGCTGACAAGAAGTAAGATTTCATACACACGGGAGGAGTCTGCTTGGGCGGACCTCCTCCGTTTGTGTTGTTCGAAGAAAGGATGAACGTCATGAGAAAATGCAGGGTACAGCGTGCAGGAAAAGAAGCGTTCCAAAATCCAATTGCAGCCTTTGTACTGGGTGCATTGTGCGGACTCGTTGCTGGTATGCTCTATATGCCGTTCTCCAAAGGCATTGTGATCGGCAGTCACAACGGAAGTAAGAATCAAGCTTCCCATGAAATGGGAGATTACATCCCCGATACAAACAGATCGGAGAAAAAGAAAAGAGGAAATTGTCATGAATAAGACATTGAGAAAAGCAATTATTGCTGGTAACTGGAAAATGAATAAGAACCGCAAGGAAGCTGCTGAGCTGATCGAAGCACTGAAGCCGATTGCCGCAGATAAGACTTGTGGTGTAATCATCTGTGTACCGTTTACCAATCTGGAAACTGCACTGCGTTTGACAGAAGGTACCAACATCGAAGTTGGCGCTGAAAACGTACACTTCGAAAAGAGCGGTGCATTCACTGGCGAAATTTCTGCTGATATGCTGACTGAAATGGGCGTTAAGTATGTTATCGTTGGTCACTCTGAACGGAGACAGTACTTCGGCGAAACCGATGAAACTGTAAACAAGCGTACCACTGCTGCAATTGAAGCTGGCATGACGGTTATCCTGTGCGTAGGCGAACTGCTGTCCGAACGGGAACTGGGCATCACAGAAGAAGTCGTTGCAAAGCAGGTAAAGGTTGCGCTGAATGGTCTGTCCGCAGAACAGGTAAAGCGCATTGTAATTGCTTACGAGCCGGTATGGGCAATCGGTACTGGTAAGACTGCAACAGCAGAACAGGCAGAAGAAGTTTGTGCATTCATTCGTGCAACAGTTGCTGGTCTGTACGATCAGGCAACTGCGGATGGTATGACCATTCAGTATGGTGGTTCCATGAATGAAAAGAACTGTGCAGAACTGCTGGCAAAGGAAAACATTGACGGCGGTTTGATCGGCGGCGCTTCTCTGGTTGCAGAAAAGTTTGGCGTTCTGTTGGCAGAAGCTTCTAAGTAAGCAGTTGCATTAAGAAGAACGATACTAGAAAAACGGGCGGCATTTTACCGCCCGTTTCTGGAAATGAAAGGAAGTTGTACAAAGATGAGCAAGAAACCGGTTGCTTTAATTATTATGGATGGCTTCGGCTACAATCCTTCTGACTATGGCAATGCCATTCGTGCTGCAAAGAAGCCGAATCTGGAGCGCTATTTGCAGGGACCGCATACCTTGATCGGTGCCAGCGGCCTGGATGTTGGTCTGCCGGATGGACAGATGGGAAACTCTGAGGTTGGTCATACGAATATCGGCGCAGGTCGAATTGTTTACCAGCTTCTGGTAAAGATTTCAAAGGACATTCAGGATGGCGTATTCTTCTCCAATCCGGCGCTGTTGGCTGCTATGGAAGACTGCAAGAAGAAAGACAGTGCGCTGCATCTGATGGGTCTGCTTTCTCCGGGCGGTGTCCACAGTCATATGGAACATCTGTATGGTTTGCTGGAAATGGCAAAGAAAAACGGTTTGAAGAAGGTTTATGTGCACGCATTCCTGGACGGCCGTGATGAACCACCGGCTTCCGCAGCTGGATTCATGGAAGAAGCCGTTGCAAAAATGCAGGAAATTGGTGTCGGAACAGTCGCAACCATTTCCGGTCGGTATTATGCAATGGACCGTGACAACGCCTGGGATCGTGTGGAAAAGGCATACGATGCCATGGTTTCTGGTGAAGGGGAAACTGGTACCGATCCGGTACAGGCAATTCGGGATTCCTATGCCAAGGAAGTCACCGATGAATTTATGCTGCCGACTGTTATTGATCCGGCTGGTACCATTCAGGAAGGTGACAGCGTGATCTTCTTTAACTTCCGTCCAGACCGTGCGCGTCAGCTGACCAGAACCTTTGTAGATCCGGCATTCAGCGGCTTTACCCGGAAGAAGGGATACTTCCCGGTTCATTTCGTTTGTATGGCACAGTATGATGCTTCCATGCCGAATGTATCCGTTGCTTATCCGCCGGAAGAATTGAGAATGACACTCGGCGAATACCTGAGCAAGTGCGGCAAGACACAGCTGCGTATTGCAGAAACCCAGAAATATGCACACGTTACCTTCTTCTTCAATGGCGGAGAAGAAAAGACCTTTGAAGGTGAAGATCGTATTCTGATTCAGTCTCCGGATGTTCCGACCTTTGATCTGAAGCCGGAAATGAGTGCGTATGAGGTAACGGATGCAGTTGTAAAGGCAATTGAATCCGATCAGTATGATGTTATTATTCTGAACTATGCAAACTGCGATATGGTTGGTCATACCGGCATTATGCAGGCAGCTGTTCAGGCAGTAGAAGCAGTGGATACCTGCGTTGGCAGAATGGTAACTGCAATCCAGGAAAAGGGCGGCGTTGCACTGATTACAGCAGACCATGGAAATGCCGATAAGATGCTGGAAGCAGATGGCTCTCCGTTTACCGCACACACCACCAACCCGGTTCCGTTTATTGTAGTTGGAGAAGACTGCAAGCTGCGGGAAGGCGGCGTGCTGGCTGACATTGCACCGACCATTCTGCAAGTAATGGGTCTGGAACAGCCGGCAGAAATGACTGGTAAGAGTCTGATTGTCAAGGACTAATCGATTTTGTGCAAAATGCCCTTTGACAAGATCTGAAAAATGAAATAGAATAGAAGAAGATGTGTAGCAAACCTGCGTAAGTCCAATCGTGGGTTGCTGCACATCTTTTTTTATGCACTTTTTGGTACAGAATCTGCTCATAAGTGGATTCTAGAAAGGATGATGAAGCACAATGGCACAAAACTCTGCCAAAGAAACACACGAGAAAAACAAAATGCGTACCACGCCACCGCATCAAATTTTATTAAAAATGGGAATCCCCATGATTTGTTCCATGGTATTGCAAGCATTGTATAACATCGTAGACAGTGCATTTGTTTCCAATATGAAGCAAGGCGGGGAAGCCGCTTTGAATGCTCTGACACTTGCTTTTCCGATGCAGATGCTGATGATTGCCATTAGCATTGGAACAGGTGTTGGTGTCAATGCCCTGGTTTCCAAGAGTTTAGGACAAGGCAATCCGGAAAAGGCAAGCCGAGTCGCCGGAAATGGACTGTTTCTGGCAGCAGTGATTATGGTTGTATTTGTGCTGTTTGGCTTATTGGGAACAGCACCGTATATTCATTCGCAGACTAGAGATGCACAAATTGCAGAAATGGGAATCACTTATTTGCGGATTTGCTGCCTTTGTTCGATTGGCATTGTCTTTTTCTCAATCTATGAAAAGTTGCTGCAAGCCTGCGGCAATCCATTGTTTTCCACCATTGCACAAATTGCAGGCGCAGTCTGTAACATCGTAATGGATCCCATTTTGATCTATGGCTGGTGTGGATTTCCGGAGTTAGGCGTCGCCGGTGCTGCCTATGCAACTGTAATTGGACAAATTCTTTCGTTTGTTTTAGCCGTGCTCTTTCATTGCAAGGTGAATCGGCAGATTTCCAATCATTTGCGTAACTGGAAACCAAACTGCAGTTTGATCAAAGCAATCTATGCCATTGGTTTGCCTGCTATTCTAGCACAAGCACTGATGTCTGTGATGACCTATGGAATGAATCTGATTTTGGGAAGTGTCAGCAGTGCAATGGTAACAGCATATGGGCTGTATTATAAAATTCAGCAGTTCATTTTGTTTGCAGCTTTTGGTCTGCGGGATGCGATTACGCCAGTGCTTTCCTTCTACCATGGTATGCACAGCCGTTCCCGGATTCGCTATGGAATTCGTTACGGGCTGCTTTACACATGGATTTTGATGCTGGCAGGTACGCTGTTGGTAGAGGGACTTGCCGCTCCGTTTGCAAGGTTATTTGGATTGTCCGGTGAAACAGAAACACTCTGTCTACAGGCAATGCGGATTATTTCTCTGAGCTTTTTGTTCGCTGGAACCAATATCACGTTTCAGGGCATTTTTCAGGCGTTGGACGGTGGCTTGGAATCCCTGTTGATTTCAATTTGCCGACAGATGCTGTTTGTATTGCCGGTTGCATGGCTGTTTGCACAGGTTGCTCGTTCCGATCCAGAACGTGCCTGGTTGGTTTGGTGGACATTTCCGATTGCAGAATTTGTCTCCATGGGGATTGGCTGCTTATTGATGCAACGGGTACAGCGTAAGCAACAGTTGCATTTATAAGAATAATTGAGCGGGTGTTCCCATAAAATTCGCACCAGTATTTTATGGGAACATTCTATAAAAAGAAAAGGGAAGCGGTCGAGTACGCTTCCCTTTTTGATTTATTGATTGGACGTATCGTCCTCACTGGAAAGATCTAGGTTTTCCAGTGCATATTCACAGCACTGGATGACCAGTTGATTGAAAGAAATATCGTGATCAAATGCAAGTTGTTCCAATTTGTCGATTAACAGATCCGGCATGCGGATTGTTTTATTGGAAGAGGTTGGCTTTTTGATTTCGAACATGAATAAAGTGCCTCCTTTCTTGTAAGGATTCAGTACAAAGGATTCTTCTTTTATTGTAGCGAAAAATAAATTGAAAAAATATAATTAAAATTGCAAGTAAAAATAAATTGCAATATAGTGCAATGATTGCGCCGTTTCAAAATATGATTTGGAATGGATCGCACGCTTCTTCCAATTTCTGCATAAAATGAAGAAAAAGAAAGGAGAAACGCCATGCAGATCATATGGATTGCGCTGGCAGTGCTTTTGGGTGGAATGGCAGTGCTTGTTCTGGGGCTGCGCATTGCAGAAGTCACCCGAAAGGAAGAACGTCCAGCTGCATTGTTTACGGTGTATCCGCTGTATCGGGATCATGAGGAAGCACCGCAGCAGCTCAAGCGGCTGATGGGGGATATTTGCTGGATGGACAACGATCTGATCGCACATGTTTATGTCGTGAATGTCAATGCGCATGTGGAGCCTGCGGCGCAGTGTCGGCAGCTCTGTTTGCATCACCCCAATTTTACCTATTGTACGGCAGAAGAATTTACAAAAATTTTGGAAGAAGCAGAAAAGTGATTGCATTTTGTCAAAAAAGATTGTATAATAGAAAAATATAGAGATCGAAGCAATTACAGCAGAAGGGAGGCGTGCGCCAGTGGAGAACCATTCCATTCATCTGGAGGGTGTTGTGGAGACAGTTCTGTTCCGCAATGCAGAGAATGGCTATATTGTATTGGACTTAAATGCCAATGATTCCATGATTACTGTGGTGGGGGAATTGGGCGATCTAGAAGAAGGCGAACGCCTTTCCCTGGATGGAGAATTTACATCGCATCCGAAATTCGGAGAGCAATTTCGAGCGTATTACTGCGAACGGACACTGCCGGCAGATGCACTGAATATTCAGCGATATTTGTCCTCTGGTGCCATTAAAGGAATCGGCCCCTCTCTGGCACGAAAAATTGTAGAGGCATTCGGAGACCGTACCTTGGAGATTATGGAAAAAGAACCGACTCGACTGATGGAAATTCGTGGAATTTCTCCGAAAAAATGCGAATCCATTGCACAGGAAGTGCAGCAGATTTTTGCATTGCGCTCCATTATGACATTTTTATCTGCCTATGGAATTGCTTCGAAATATGCCATGCGTGCGTATAAAAAGTGGGGTGCCGGAACCATTGAAATGGTTTCTGCCAATCCCTATTTGCTTTGTACTTCCGGTGTGGAGCTGGACTTTCATAAGGTGGAGGCGCTGGCAAAGGACATGCATTTGGATCCCGATTCTCCGCAGCGGATTGCTGCCGGAATTGTTTTTATTTTGCAGCATAATACTCAGAATGGATTTACTTGCTTGCCGCTGGATCGGCTACAGCCGAAGGTTTGTGAGTGCCTGAATGTATCTGAAAGTGCCTTTTATGATGCCTATCAGGAAGCAAGAAACGAGCAGGTCATTGTGGAATACTGCAAGCGGGAACGGGAATTTGTTTACTTAGCAGACTATTACCGGGCAGAGCGGTACATTGCCGATCGGATCACCGTCATTCAGGATTTTAGTTCGCCGGAAGACAACGAAAATTTTCAGAAAATGATCGATCAACAGGAAGTAGAAACCGGAATTCACTATGAAACGTTACAGCGACAGGCCATTGTATCCGCACTTTCCCGTGGTATTTTGATTTTAACAGGAGGCCCCGGAACCGGAAAGACTACGACGCTCAATGCTATGATTGCGTTGAATGAAAAGCAAGGGTATCGTGTAATGCTTGCAGCGCCAACCGGACGGGCAGCACAGCGTATTTCGGATTTAACCGGCTATGAGGCCAAGACCATTCATCGCTTATTGGAAGTAGAATTTGATATGACCGGCGGTACACGTTTTCTGCACAATGCTGCCAATCCGCTGCAATGTGATGTAATGGTGGTGGACGAGATGTCTATGGTAGATGTGCTGCTGTTTGAAAGCTTGCTGCGTGCGTTGCGGTTGGGCTGCAAGCTGATTATGGTAGGGGACAGCGATCAGCTGCCCTCTGTCGGTGCTGGAAATCTGCTAAAAGATCTGATTGACAGCGGTGCCGTGCCGACCATTGAACTAAAGCAAATTTTCCGGCAGGCGCAGCAGAGCAGCATTGTAACGAATGCACACCGGATCATTCAGGGAACCTATCCGGATTTGACACAGAAAAACAGTGACTTTTTCTTTTTTCAGCGGTTAAAACCGGAGGATGTTACCAAGCTGCTGCTGGATTTGGTACAAGTTCGTTTGCCAAAGGCGTACCAATATTCCCCAACAGAGGATATTCAGGTAATTTCCCCTTCCCGGAAAGGTGTGTTGGGTGTGATTGAATTGAATCGTGCGCTCCAGCAGCGCTTGAATCCGCCGCAGAAGGGACGGCAGGAAGTGAAGTCGATTTTGTACACATTCCGGGAAGGCGACAAAATCATGCAGACCAAGAACAATTATGACATTGTTTGGCACAAAGACGGTAATTCTGGAACCGGCATTTTCAATGGAGACATTGGTCGGATTCTTATGATTAATCGACAAACACGGGAAGTGGTAACAGACTTTGACGGAAGAAGGACGGTGTATCTGTTCGATCAGTTGGAACAGCTGGAATTGGCATATGCCATTACTGTTCATAAAAGCCAAGGCAGTGAGTTCGAAGCCGTTATTATTCCGCTTTTGGGTGGCTTTCAAAAACTATATTATCGGAACCTGTTGTATACAGCAGTGACACGTGCCAAAAAGCTATTGATTTTGATTGGGTCGCAGAAGATTATTTACCAGATGGTGGATAACAATCGGCGAACCAATCGATACACTTGTCTGAAACAGATGCTGACGCAGCCAGCTACACAGCAGGAACTGCTGGATTTTGGCGGATAGAGGCAGAGAGAAGCAAACAGGATGGTCTTTTGCCATTTGGAACATAGAAAAGGAGCGATTGATTCATGGCAACAACGGATATTGGAATTGATTTGGGAACGGCAAATACCGTCATCACCATTGGCAAGAAGGGTGTTGTGCTCAGCGAACCTTCTGCCATTGCCTATCATAAACGAAATAAGTCTATTTTAGCAGTCGGAAAACGTGCCTATGACATGATTGGAAAAACGCCGGAATTCATTGAGGTGATTCAGCCGCTTGCCAATGGTGTTATTTCGGATGATCAGATGACGCATTACATGATTAAGGAATTCATCTTGAAGGTAACCGGGCATCATTTGGTAAAGCCCCGGATTATCATCTGCGTGCCGTCCTTTATTACGGATGTAGAAAAGCGTGCAGTGGTGGAAGCAGCTATGAGTGCTGGTTCCCGAAAGGCATATCTCATTGATGAGCCGATTGCAGCATTGATCGGTGCTGGTGTCAACATTGGCAAGGCAAGAGGCAACATGATTGTAGACATCGGCGGTGGTACAACGGATGTTGCCATTGTTTCTATGAATGGATTGGTTACGTCTCATTCCATTAAAGTGGCAGGCAACACGCTGGATCAGGCCATCATTCGATATATGCAGACCAAGTACAAGCTGCTGATTGGCGCACGTACTGCAGAGCGCATTAAGATTGAATTGACCAATCTCTACGATCCACGGGAGGATATTACGGCCTGGGTCAAGGGACGAAATCTAGTCAGCGGTATGCCGGAAATGGTGGAAATCAGCGAAGTGGAGCTGTTTGAAGCGGTTGAGGATGAAATTGCAGAGATTCTGGAAGCCATTAAACTGGTTCTGGAGGAAACACCGCCCGAGCTGGTTGGTGATATTTATGAGAATGGAGTCCTGCTGGCAGGCGGTGGTGCTATGCTAAGCGGACTGCGGAAGCTGATTGAACGGACTTTGCAGGTCAAGTGTGTCATTGCAAAAGATTCCCTGCATTGTGTGGCAAAGGGAACGGCCATTGCATTCCGGAAGATGAATCATTTGCTGGATGGTTTTGAAAATGTTGCAGTTTATCAGTTCCAGTAACCATAAAAATACCTGACAGAAGCAATTCTGTCAGGCGGAACACCCATATTGGAAGTAGAACAAGCTTCTGATATGGGTTATTTTTTTGCAGAACGGTTGATCCACCGATCCTTATACTTGGAATAGGCAAATTTTTGTGTTTGATACAGTCCGTAATATCCGGAAAGCAGGTAGCTGACTGCAATCACCAGCAGGAAATAGGGGGCACCGCCCATGCCAAACAGTTCAAAACTGATGAGCAGGGAGGTAAGCGGACAGTTTGTAACACCGCAAAAAACGGCTGCCATGCCGAGTGCAGCGCACAGTGCAGGCGAGAAGCCGATGACT
>ENA-OOXY01001264-OOXY01001264.1-human-gut-metagenome-genome-assembly--contig:-NODE-1264-length-17679-cov-2.212551_pt1 | contig 17679 bp, 17 predicted proteins | sample MGYA00241593_ERZ501355 | MGnify/ENA primary metagenome ERZ501355 (study PRJEB25962, sample SAMEA2042739) | human gut metagenome | biome: human gut; feature: human-associated habitat; material: faeces... | reverse complement strand
CCTCCAGGGCAGTGTCGGGCAGTCCGGCCAGTTGCTGCTTGTCGGTGAGGTGCAGCCAGAATGCCTTATTCTCCTTAAGCAGGTTCTGAGAGAACTGCAATGAGAGCATACTGGCCTCTTCTGTCAGGGCTCTTAACTTGTTTTTGCCGGCCTCGTCCAGCAAAGCACCGCTGCGCACCATGCCGTCGTAGCTTCTGTCTAGCAGCATCTGCTCTTCGGGTGTAAGCTCTCTGTGATGCTCATATACCGCCTTGATGCGGCTGAAGAGCTTGGGATTGAGGCTTATATCGTTAGCGTGTCGGGTGAGCAGGGGGCTCATCTTCTGCGCCAAAGCATCCATGTCGTCGTTGGTGTCGCAGCTCAGCATGTTGAAGAACACGCTTGTCACTCTGTCAAGCAGGTCATAATAATGTTTGCGCCCCTTCACTTCATCGTCGCGCAAGATGGTGTTGTCGAAGGTGGGAGCCTCCGGGTCGTTCACTATCTTGTCTATTTGCTCATCCTCACGGCGCATGCCTTCCATCATGGCCTCCTCATAGTCGGCCAGCGTTATTTTGCCGAAGGGCACCGTGTTGTGCGGTGTCTCGTAAGGCTCCAAAAAGGGATTGGCGTGCTTACTATTCTCTGCTATATTCTCATTCATACTTACGCTATGTTCTTATTTCATGCAAATATACTAAAATTCACTTGCTTATAAGGCGTAGTGTGCCAATTTTTAACGTATATTACATAACATATTTCCGTCTTCATAGTTTCATGTCAATTTTTCATACAACCTGAACAGCTCTTCAACGCATTGGCTCTCCTTCATGCAATGCCAGTTAAAGCCGTAAGCCTCCATAACGGCTCGGTCGTTCTCCTGATGTGCCTTGCGCAGTTCGGAAGGCATGGCGGTCTCGTCGTAGAGGTCGGCCAGCGACGAGTCCGGATATTTTTCACGGGCATCCAGGATGGCCTGTGCAGTCTGTTCTATCCTCCGCCGTTGCTCATCAGTCGGTGTCGGCCATGGGAAATTGTTATATACTACGTCCTTAGAATAACGATAACGCATTTCCAATCTACCGCATACGACTCTCATCCATGCCATGTGCACGTTGCTCTCCAATACACCGAAGTGGTAAAGAGTGGCGTTGGGAATGAGATGTACGGCATCACTGGCGAATATGCCCTTGCGTATAAAACCCATAGGTACGTATCTGCGCCGCTCAGACGACACGCGCGGAATGAGAATAGAGTCCCCGTCCGGCATGTTTTCCACATGGAATCTAGTGGGTTTGTCTGCCAGTTTCCGAGTACCTTCACTATTACTTGCCAGTCTAAATTGTCTTACTGCTTCCACCCGCTCCATGCATTTGGGCATGCTGCGTAGCTCGGCTGGCGAGCAGTCACCCAGCCAAAGACAATAGCGAGGCTTCCTGTTGATAAATTCATAGGCTCCATACCAAAGACGGAAATAAGCAGCCGACTTTGGCTCTTGTTTGATAAAGTCATCTTTTTCTTCTTCCGTGAAGAGATAATTTCCGCCATCTATAGGTTTGTTGCCTATGCCTATACGAGGCACATCACATAAGGGCGTGCTTCTGCTTTCAATGAATATATCATCAAAGTCCATTAAATATCCATTGATATGGTTCACTTTTTTAACTAGATTGCCAAAGAAAATCCTTTTGCTTTTATTGCTGTCAACATAGCTAAAGCCGATAACCACGCAATGCACGCGTGCCTTTTGCTTAGCTTCACTATCCCAAATAAAAGAACGATAAGCGAAATTGATAATTATTCCATGCGTCAGCAAAGGTTTCCATAGTATGGATACACTTTCTCCTTGTGCTACTGAATTGGTAGAAACAAAAGCAGCATGTATGTTCGTGCCTTTCATATAGTCACTTGCTTTCTTATACCAGCAAGCCACGTAGTCGAGGTTTCCGACGTTCTTCCACCCCTTGAAGACGACCAGCACGTCCGCTTTCTGCTCCTTGCCCATGACACGTGCGCCGAGAAATGGCGGATTGCCCATGATATAGTTCAGTTTATTGGCAGGAATGATGCTGTTCCAGTCTATGCTCAGGGCATTGCCCTCGTGGATGTTCTTATAGTCTTTCAGTGGAAGAAAGTCGATGTCGTGGTGCACGATGTGTTCCGTTTCCTGGATTGTTTGCGCCTCACTGATCCATAATGCCGTGGTGGCTACGGTCACTGCGAAGTCATTTATCTCTAGCCCATAAAACTGATGGATGTTAACTTTGATGGGGTTGACGAAGGCATCAAAGGATTCCAGTTGATATATCTCCTTGATGACATCGTTCTCAAGCCTGCGGAGCGAGATAAACGACTCGGTGAGGAAGTTGCCCGAGCCACATGCCGGGTCGAAGAAAGTAAGTGATGCCAGTTTGTCCTGAAAGGCATGAAGTCTCTTGACGCGACTTTTCATCACTGTGATGTGCTTGATTTCGCAGAACTCCTGCTTGAGCCCATCGAGAAAGAGCGGGTCTATCACTTTGTGGATGTTTTCGACCGACGTGTAGTGCATGCCCCCGTTGTGGCGCGTTTCGGGGTTCAACGTGCTCTCGAACACAGCTCCAAAGATGGTGGGCGATATGCCGCTCCAGTCGAAGTCTAAACTTGCGTTCTGCAAGAGCAGCTTGCGCAGTTTGTCGTTCATGCGTGGTATCTCTATATTCTCGTTGGCAAAAAGCCCTCCGTTGACGTAAGGAAAGGCGGCCAGATCGTCTTTCAGGTAAGGATCGCGCTGCTCCGGGGGCGTGTTGAGCACCTTGAAAAGACGGATGAGGGCCATGCGCAGGTCTTCGGTGGTGTATTGCTCCAGATAGTCGTGAAACATATCGTGGCGTCCGAACAGTCCCGCGTCCTCGCAGTATAGGCAGAACACCAATCTCACGCACAGCACGTTGAGGCTCTTGAGCGACTCCAGATTGTCGGGATGAAGGTATTGCTTGAGCAGCTCATCATATATCTTGCCCACTATCTCGCCTGCTTGCAGCGACACTTCTTTCTCCTTTTGCAGGTGCAGGTTCTCCGTTTCTACAAGAAATTGTAGCCTGTAATGTTCCTTGCCTAGGTCCTTCAGCTCTATCTGTTGCGGTTCGCTGTTGGGGTGCTCCATGTCGTAGACAAGGAATTCATGAAAATTACAGGTCACAATCCACCGCGGACGCTTGGAGTAGGGCAACGCCGCCGAATAGCGTTGTGCTTGCTGATAAGGCGTGAGCATAGTGCCGTCGCTCTGCTTGATGGCTTTGCGCAGGTCTTTGTCCTTACTCTTCTGCTCAATCATAACATGTGTTGCATCGATATAGGCATCAATAAAACTGGTTTTATCGAGCTGAACTTGTTCCTCAAAGTGTATGTATTTCTCAGGCTCCCGCACGCCATACACCTTGCTGAGCAGTGTAAGCCAGAATGTCTGGCTCTCACCTTTCTCATAGCCTTTGCCGCTCCACTCGTTGGCAAAAGCCATAGCGGCGGCTGCTTGTGTCTTTTCTTGGTTCATATAGTTGTGTTGTTTCTTTTTTCAGTTTGAGTATTATATTCGTTTGGCAAAGATATAAAAAAAACGCTCTCAAGCAAAAAATAAGTTGTATTCCATAGTTTATTAGCGAGAAGACAAGTGTCTGTCCAAGTACAGTTGGGGCTGACGGGAAGCCCCAACTGTTTCCTTTAAGAGGAAAAAACAGCGCGTCTCAGAAGGTCCACTTGGCTGCAATGGTGGGTATGGCGTAGAACTTATTGTTGGCGCCACGATCGTTCCACACGAAGTTGTTGGACACTTCGCACTCCGAACCCACAGAGAGATGGATGTCGTTCATGCCCTTCAGCTTGTTGAGGTTCACCCAGAACTGAGGCTCTGAGAGCAATATCCACTTGCCGTTTACGTACGGGCTGTACCACAAATCGCAGAATCCGCTGAACGTGCACAGCCCTTGGGCAAAGTTGATGCCCCATGCTTCGGTGAGCTGAACGCTGTTAAAGGCGCGGGCATTGCTGTGATGGTTAGCGAAATAATATTTATACATGAGCTGAATGCCCAGTGTCCTGTTGAAGTCTTTGCTGTGTATGTTCCATGCGGGTCCTACAAGCGCGGCGTGCTGAAAGCGGTTTCCGTAATAGCCCGCGGGCGTTTCGCCCGTAGAAACGCCGCCGTTATACTCCACATGAGCTGCCCAATGCTTGTCCTTGCTCACGTTGAGCTCGCGCGATATTTCCCAATATGCGCCGATGGTGCCGTCGCTCACGTAGTCGAAGTCGATGAACATATAAGTAGAACCGAACTTGTCTGGTTTGAACATTTCAACTGTTGAGGTGACGCTCTCACGGTTGGAGAGGTCGTTGTAGAGTGATTTACCTAAGTCGTAATGCAACTGCACGTTCTGTGCATAAGCACTCATAAAAGCCGCCATGAAGAGTATGACGATGGAAAAGTGTCTTTTCATTTTTTGTTATGTTTTGAGTTAAGTTGCCTGCAAAGTTACGAATAAAATACAAAAAATGCTAAATAAAACATTAAATAAGATGGAATATTGCTAACTTTGCATGATTATGAGAATAGACATCATTACTGTTTTGCCGGAGATGCTGGAGGGTTTTGTGCACGAAAGCATTCTTGCCAGAGCTGAAAAGAAGGGACTTGCCGAGATACATCTGCACAATTTGCGCGACTATACGCTGGATAAGTGGAGGCGTGTAGATGATTATCCCTTCGGCGGGCAGGCCGGAATGGTTATGCAGATAGAGCCTATAGACCGATGCATCAGTGCTCTCAAGGCCGAAAGAGACTATGACGAGGTGATCTTTACATCGCCCGACGGGGAGCAATTTACGCAGCAAATGGCCAATAACCTGTCGCTCTTGGGCAACATCATCATTCTTGCCGGACACTATAAAGGCGTAGACATGCGCGTGAGAGAGCATCTCATCACACGCGAGATAAGCGTGGGCGACTATGTGCTTACGGGTGGCGAGCTGCCTGCTGCCATCATTGCAGATGCTGTGGTGAGGCTCGTGCCGGGCGTGATAAGCGACGACCAGAGTGCGTTGAGCGACTGTTACCAGGACAATATGCTGGCTGCGCCCATCTACACGCGGCCACGCGAGTATAAAGGCTGGGCCGTTCCAGACATTCTGCTCAGCGGTAATGAGGCCAAGATAAGGCAATGGGAGTTTGACCAAGCCATGGAGCGCACGCGCCGTTTGCGCCCTGACTTGCTGGGAGAGTGATGCTTCTGCCTGCCCGCGCTGGGGCTGCAGAGCCGCGGTTACAGAGCTTCCAGGCTGTCGTGCACCCCTTTTCGTGTTCTGAAAGGGGCTTTCTTGTTGTTCAAAACAGGCATTTTGAGAGGCCGAAACAGGCACTTTTGCCGTCTAAAAACGGCACTTTTACAAGCGTGCTTGCAAGTGGTTGTGTGCCAACTACTTGCAAGAAGGCTTTCGATAGGCTTTTCCTAGTAAAATGATGTAGCTGTTCAGGCTTTTCCGTGTGGATGCAAAAGCCGGTAGGAACGGGCGGATTGTGGATTATTTTTCTTGTAGAACGAGCTCTAATCTGGGCACGATAATCACGCCTCTGCGCATGATTATCAAGCCCTTTGAGCGCAGTTGGCGTAGCACAACCGACACTTTGGCGCGTGTTTCGTTAATGGCTTGGGCCATGGTTTCCATCTTGATGTAGAAGCATTTCCATCCTGCCGGATGGCTGCAATGTTGTTGCATGAAGTCGATGACACGCTCCTTCACCGTGAGAGGCTGCTTGCGCCACGGCCCTTCGAGTGCTTTCTGGCACTGCGTAGAGATGAGATTGAGCAGGTTGATGTGGAATATCATGTAGCTCTTTGACAGTTTCAGCATCTCTTGCTTGTCTATGATGATAAACGACGACTGACCTTTAGACCTGTAAGACTTGGTGTAGCGGTGGTAAAGGCCGAAGAGATGCTCGGCCTGAAGCAATGCCGGGGCAGTGACTTCTTCCTCTACCGCATAGCTGTGATCTATGGCTTCGGTGTGCTGCAAGAGCGTTCCGTCGGTCATCAGATACATTCTCATGTTGCCTTGTCCCTCAGTTATCACTTCATCTCTGTCATGATACTTCCTGAACTCCAAGCGTGTGTGGCCCACGATGTGCGTGAGCTCGCTCATGCTGAGACCCTGAAAGAGGGGCAGGAGCAGCAGTTTGTTAAAAGAATTTCCTCCTTCCATGCGCGTCACTATTCAGCTATCTTGTCGCGTAACGATGGTGAGAACCACACCTTCATCTTGCCGTCGGGCCCCGCGTAGATGAAGTAAGCCATCAGCTCAGGATGCTTCTGCAGCACCACCTTGGCCTTGTCAATGCCCAGCACCATGAATGCTGTGGCGTAAGCATCGGCCGTGGCGCAGTTGGAAGCCAGCACGTCAAAAGGCTGTGCTGCACGGGGTAGCCCGTCTTAGGGTCGATGGTGTGAGCATACTTCTTGCCTCCCTTATAGTAGAAGTTGCGATAGTTGCCGCTCGTTGCCATGGCCTTATCTGTTACGTTCAGCACGGTTTCCAGCTCCTGATTGGTGTTCAGCGAGTCGTCAGTGGGCTTGGTAACACCTATCTTCCAGGGCAGGCGCTTCTCACTCTTGCCGCTTGTAACTATCTCTCCGCCTATCTCTATCATAAAGTTGGTGATGCCTTTGCTGCGCAGGTAGCGTGCCACGACATCACTACCGTAGCCCTTGGCTATGGCGCTGCAGTCCAGCATGATGCGTTTGTCGGCCTTGATGACGTGTCCGTCGCGCAACGAAACCTTTTTATAGCCCACTATTTGCCTCAAGCTGTCTATCTTTTGCTTGGAAGGTGAGATGCCTTTCTTAAAGCCAAAGCCCCACAAATTGACCATTGGGGCCACTGTAATGTCGAATGCGCCATCCGTTTCTTGAGACACTTGCTCGGCCAGATTGAACACATCGCTGAACATCTCGTTTACCTCGGGGTTCTTGTTCTGGTTTACCGCGGTGATAACAGACTGGTTGTTGAAGGGTGACAGGCTGTTGTCCACCTTGTTCAGTTCGGCTTCTATCTCATCTTTCAAGTCACGGTTGTATTGGTAAGTGACGTGATACACCGTTCCGAATATAAATCCGGTGTCGTGTTGATAGGCCATTGACCGCTGCCTACCTATGATAAGCACCGTTCCTATGATGAGTAATGCGAGGAAAGGCAGTTGCCATGCCATGCGTTTCTTATTCGTTGCGCTCATAAACTTGCTTTGTTTTTAGAAGGTATAAATAATGTTGAACGTTGCTCCAAGCCTTGAAGCGCCGCGCTTTCCGTAGCCCGGCACATACCAAGGCTCGCCTGCTTGGCCATGCTTCTGGGCTATTCGCTTCTTGTATCTCACGCTCCAGCCCAGGCTGAGCGGCCCCCAGATGCGGGCCTGTATGCCTCCCAGAGCCTCTATCCAATGATAGTTGCAGCTCACGTCGCTCACGTTGTAGGCTGCCTGACCGTTCCACACGGGGTCGGTAATGCCGTCTGCCACCTGCACATCATACTTGAAGGAGGTGAAGGCGTATCGTCCGCCCACGTAAACGCGGTAGAGATCATGCTTGTTTTTGAGGATATTGAAGTCTACGCCGATGCGTCCGTAGGGGGCACTGGTCTTATATCTTATCTCCGTAACATCGTCTTCATGGTTGGCTGAGCCGTATCCCAGCTCGATGATGGGAAAGTATTTGTCTTTCAGATTGGCCCTCAGAGCTGCCTCATACTGGCCATATCCACCCACAGCGCGCTGCACGGGGCCCACCACATCCACGCTCAGCTCCATTCCGCGCAGTGTGGGCAGGGTGTCGGCCTCAACCTTTGGCGCGGCCTTCTTGGACCTTTGAGCCATTGACGAGCAGGGCCACAGCAGGCTAAAGGCCGCTGCGACGAGTATAGATAAGCAAGTGTGCTGATGAAACATGATTGGTTACTTGAGAGTTATTGATGACAACAGAGTCTATGAAGTGATGTGTAGACGATACGGCTGTGAGCGTGTGAAAGTATTGCGGCGAGCAGTCTACCGACTCAAAGCGTGGCTCATTGGTCTTGCTCACGCTCAGCGTGTCGGCCGTAACCTGTCCCGCGGCATCCTTAAAGACAAATTTGTAGCTGTCGGTTTGCTGCATATAGCTCATGGGCAACTGCAGTGAGTCGGTGCTCACGCCCCTATTATATAATAAGGTGTCAGCCTCGCCACTTCGCAAGGCCGACACGTTGAGCGTGTCAGCCGCGCCTTTTATGCGCACCTGCATCATCACCGTGTTGTCTATCGAGCAGTCTATCGATGTGCAACCGGCCAAGGTTAGCGCTGCCAGGGCAAGTGTGAGCAACTTCTTCATCACTTCTTTACGTCGTTAAGCCTTATTTCTGACTCTATCTGATAGTCGTTGCGACGCTCGGAACTGCGGCTAACCAAGTCGCCTATGAAGCCTGCCAGAAAGAGCTGCGTGCCCATGATCATGGCCGTAAGGGCGATGAAGAACGATGCGTGCAGCGAGAGCAGGTCGCCATAGTTGCCGTTGTTGAGGTTGATAATCTTCTCTACGCCCAGCCAGCACAGTGCTATGAAGCCTATGAAGAACACTATTGAGCCCAGAAAGCCGAACACGTGCATGGGCTTCTTGCCGAAGTTGGAAAGGAACCACAACGTTATGAGGTCAAGATAGCCATTGAAGAAACGGTTAAGACCGAACTTTGACTTGCCATACTTGCGTGCCTGGTGGTGCACAACCTTCTCGCCTATCCTGTCGAACCCTGCGTTTTTGGCCAGATAAGGTATGTAACGATGCATCTCGCCATATACTTCTATGTTCTTCACCACGTCGCGGCGATAAGCCTTCAGGCCACAGTTGAAGTCGTGAAGGTTCTTGATGCCGCTGATGCGGCGTGCCGTTGCGTTGAAGAGCTTGGTGGGAATGGTCTTTGAGAGGGGGTCGTAGCGCTTCTTCTTATATCCCGACACCAGGTCGTAATGCTCTTCGGTAATCATCTTGTAGAGTGCCGGTATCTCATCGGGTGAGTCTTGCAGGTCAGCATCCATCGTTATCACGACGTCGCCCTGAGCCGCTTTGAAGCCGCAATAAAGGGCGGGGCTCTTGCCGTAATTGCGGCGGAACTTGATGGCGCGCACGCATTCGTCCTTCTTGCTCAACTCTTGTATGACATCCCACGAGCCGTCGGTGGAGCCGTCGTTCACGAAGATAATCTCATAGCTGAAGCCGTTGGCCTTCATCACGCGCTGTATCCAGGCGTGCAGCTCCGGCAGTGACTCTGCCTCATTATAGAGAGGTATGATTACAGAAATATCCATATTTGTTTGTTAATTGTTAGCTGTTGGTTTTGATTTGATGAAGAATGCGATGACAATGCTCATCATCGAGCCTATCAGGCAGTTCTGAATGAAGTAGGAAGAAGCCATCTCCAAGGGCGACACAGCCTGTATGGCGCGTGTGTAATCGGTCACGGAGAGCCCTGCCTTGCGCATGATTTCGGCATTCTCAGGGGCGCTCAGCACCATGGTGAAGTAGCTCATGAGCCGCCCGCCGTCTAGATATGTGAGGTAGGCCCACTGCGCAATGGCGAAGAAAAAGGCCGCGATGAAGAACATGCGAAGGGCATAAATGAGCGCCATAGAAAAGGTCAGGCTGCCCTTGAGCACCCCTTTGTGAAACCGTTTTATCTTATAGCCCACAAAGAAAGGGGTGGAAACGGCGAGCGCCAGGCTCACCACAGACATCCAGTTGATATAGGGCATAAGAGCCAAAGCAGCGAAGCTGGCTATCCAGATAATGGCCAGATAGATGCCGTCGTATCTGGACCAGGCTCGTAGCTGTGCGTAATTCTCGTATCTCATATTACTTGCAAAAGTACAATATTTTTCTATTATATAAAGAGGAATGGCTCCTTAAAATGACGATTTTATGTTAAAAAGGAGTAAAAACACAGCCTTCTTTGCTTTATTCATGATTTATTCATTACCTTTGCACCGCAATTACGGGCAAGTCTCCTACGACCAGCTCCCCTCGACTCCCCCAGGACGGGAACGTAGCAAGGGTACTGGGTTGTAGCGGTGCGATAGGAATCGCTTGCCCACCCCGCCTCTTTAGCTCAGTTGGCCAGAGCACGTGATTTGTAATCTCGGGGTCGTTGGTTCGAATCCGACAAGAGGCTCAGCAAGGCTGCAAGGTGCTCTGACGCTCCGGCAGCCTTTTTTCGTGCCCTTGGTTTTGGCGTAGCAACAGTATGTTTGACCGCTTCTTCAGGTTTGGAAGGACGGACGTTACGACGCCTAAATATCTTTACAATATAAGAGGAATGCCACTAAGGCTCTTCGAATAGGGCCTTTTGACAAGCTGAAAATGCCCTTTTTGCATCGCGATAATGCCTATTTTGCAAGTCAAAAGCATGGGTTTTGCAAGGTAAAAAGATGTGTTGCGCTAAGTTGTTGACTTAGAACGGGTTAGTTAAAAAATACTATTTGAAAGTTCGTTGTGTGGCTATAGTGAAATGATTTTACATTAGCAGACCCATGTTTCTGCCTTTTTCAGCCTTCAGCAAGCTGTTTTTAGCGCAAAAGAAAGACCCTTCAGAAAGCGTCGCTCAGGGTGTCTGCCCCCGCTGAAGGGACAGTTGAACCGCTCGCTATACTCTTTCTGAAGGGTCGGAAAAATCTTTTGTGTGGGGTAGGCAGGCTGATGTCCTGATGCTACTTTATGGTTACTTTAACCGGATTTTCTATTTCCTCGCGCCACTTCTTCAGATAGTTGAACCAGTTTTTCTGTGTTCCGAAGCCGAAAGTCTCGTTGAGTGAGGTGTAAGCAATCTTGTAGTGCAACTCGCGGCCAGGCGTTTGCAGCACGTAGCCATAGTTGTCGTTGTTGACCGGCTCCTCACTTTGAATGTATTGCTTGGGAATATAGATGCCTAAACCAACGGTTTCTGGCTTGCATGTTTCGTGGTGGTTGGAGGGCCAGTCGGTGCCCCAGCAGCCTCGAATGCCCTTCTTGTCGGTGTATCCCTTAGAGCCTTTCACGTTGATGATGCCCGTACCGAAGTTCACACCCTTCATATTACGGCTGAAAGTAACGTCTACGTCGCAGTAGCGTTGCCCTGCGTAGAGGGTGAAACGCTCGGTCATGTTCACTCTGGGGCGGCGTTCGTCAATCTTCAACCCTCTGTCTTCCACCTCCACGATGGTGCGGATGGGGCCTGCGCAGATGATGCGCTGCACTCTGTTGATGACGTCTGTGAGCATTTGCGGCGCGCCATTGCTCCACAGGCGCAGCGTGCCCAGGCCGTAGGTGTCGCCCACCCAAAGCACGTCATCGCCCAGTCCGGCTTCTTTCTGCTCCTTGCTGGGGTAGAACTGCGTGCGCTCCAGCTCCAGCCCTTTGTTGCGTTTGCCATAGAGATCTACTGTTTGCCGCTGATCAAAATAGATGCGCATGGCGAGCATCTCATTCTCAAACATCACGCCGTGAGAGTGTATCATGTGGAAGGGATCGTAGCAATTCTGCTGTGCCGATACCTCGGTGACGTAATAGTTTTGCTTGTTGCTCTCCTTCACCTTAGGGTTTCTGAGCAGCAGTTGGGCAAAGGTGCCGGCCTCATATTTGCGCGGTTCGCCTGTGTTATAGGTGGTTATGGTGTATGTGCGGCTCTGCTTCTTATCCAGATTGGCCAAGAAACACAGCTCGTCATAGGCTCCGTTGCGGTCTAGGTCGTCTATCTGGCAGGGTATTTCCTTGCCATCGGCCATGACAATAGCCGATTGCACATCGTCGGCTTCGTTGAGTTTTATCACTACGGGCTGGCTAAGTCGCTCTTCGTTCAGAGGGTTCGAAACCGTTACGTTATAGGTCTTCTGCTGTGCCATCGTGCCTGTTGCCACGCAAGCCAATGCGAGCAGGCTCATCAACTTTATTTTCTTCATTTTTTGTTTTAGGTTATTTGTTTTCTGCAAAGTTACGGATAAAAGTTGAAAGTTTAGGATGTGGGGGCTCTGAATTTGCTGTATTGAACTTGAATATTTTCAACATTTTAAACTTACAAATGCTTAATCGTCTTTTAAATTAAACTTTTTTAGCTGAAAGTTTGGAAATAAAAGTTTTTTTTAGTACTTTTGCAATCAGTATTAAGCGTGTTTTTTTGCTTCATGAAGAAGATATATTTCATACTCATCATATTGCTCTCGTCTTGCGTAGCGTGCCAGTGGAAGCTCGCGCCGGAGGATGATAACCCCGACAAACCCCTTGTTGAGGTGCATCGCTACGACAGGTTGGAATACAGATACCTTACTACAGGCGACTTCTCGGCCCTGCAAGACATGTGCACGGAGTATCCTGTTGAGACGCGAACACTGCTGGAAGACGTGCTCAAACTGGGCGATGCCACTGATCCGCAGATTAATAATAAGTTCTTAAGCTTCTATCAAGCCACCAAGTTACAGAGCATGATAGCCGACGTTGAGACCCAATATGCCAATATGGACGACATCAACCGTGAGCTAAACGCGGCTTTCACAAGGCTTAAGCGGTGGTTCCCTGACATGAAGGTGCCCATGGTGTATTCGCAGATAGCGGCCTTAGACCAGAGTGTCATCGTGGGAAACCAGGCCATAGGCATATCGCTCGACAAGTATCTGGGCGAGGATTATCCTCTCTATAAGGAGTTCTACTCGGATAAGCAACGCAAGCAGATGAAGCGTGAATACATCGTTGCCGACTGCGTGTCGTTCTATTTGATGAGCTTGTACCAGCTTAACGACTTCGAGACACGGCCACAGCTGGAGCGTGACTTGCATGTGGGCAAGATACAATGGGTGACCAACCAGGCCATCAACAGCCGCATGTTTCAGAGCAAGTATGTGGATGCTGTAGACCGATATATGAAGAAGCACCCGCAGACTTCTTATGAAGAACTGCTTGAGATGACCGACTTCAGCGCCCTGGAAAACGCCAACTAGGCTGCAGTAGCTACCTTTACGGCCGGCGAGATGCTGCGGCCGGGAGCGTGGTGGGGGCGTTGATGAAAGGTTAAATATTACTAACCTGTGCGTTATGCTTGCTTAAAAACCTGTCAGAATGATATTTTTTTGCTATATTTGCACCGAATCGATTCAAAAACAAAATATATAAGCTTATGACAAAGCGTTTACTTCTTATGTTCGGCATGGCTGGTTTGCTGCTTGCTGTTCCCAATATGGCAAAGGCCAATGAGGCAGTTGAAATAGTTGAACAGGTGGAGCAGAGCATCAGCGTTGCTTTCTATAACGGCGTATTGCATGTTTCAGGTGCCAATGGCCAGACTCTTCAGATATATAATGTGACGGGCGTGAGAATCATGTCCTTTAGAGTTGAGGGCAATGACAAGCGTTATGAGCTTTCTCTGCCGAAGGGTTGCTACATCGTAAAGGTGGGCAAGGTGGTGAGAAAGATTTCCATCAACTAAGCTTTCGCATTGACATCTGGTATGCAACAAGACGACAGGCAGAGGCTTTTGCGGCAGCTGGCAAACCCTAAAGAGCGCGAAAATGCTTTTGCCTACATCGTTAAGTTGTATAAGGAACCTTTATATTGGAAAATCAGGTCGATGGTTTTGAGCCATGAGGATGCCAACGACTTGTTGCAAAACACTTTTCTTAAGGCTTGGAATGGGCTCGACAGCTTTCACGGAGAGGCCAAAGTGGAGACGTGGCTCTATCGTATAGCAGTGAATGAGACGCTTGACTTTCTGCGCAAACAGAAGTTGCGGAGCGGCTTGAGCAGTGAGATGAGCGACAGAGTGGCTGCTCAGCTCATGGCAGACCCCTACTTTGACGGCGACAAATCGCAGGCTTTGTTGCAAGAAGCTATATCCCGGCTGCCTGAGGTGCAGCGAACGGTGTTCACACTGCGCTATTATGACAATATGAAATATGCTGATATGAGTGCCTTGCTAGACACCAGTGAGGGTGCACTCAAGGCCAGCTATCATATAGCTGTGCGCAAAATAACCGATTATCTGAAGCTGAAGGCGTGAGCAGGGCAGTGTCAGACAGATGCTTATGGGCGCTCAGCATGTGTGGAAAGGCGCTTTAAGCTAACTTTATTAAAAAGTTATTAAAGATCCAACGGTTGCTTGCTTTTGTCCTTTTTATTATTTATCTTTATCACAATTAACTTTAATACTCAACAGATATGCTTAGCAAGAAAATGGAAGAGGCGCTCAATGCGCAGATCAATGCAGAGTTGTGGTCGGCTTACTTGTATTTGTCGATGGCTGCTTATGCCCATGGCAACGGTTATCCAGGCATAGGAAACTGGTTTCAAGTACAGTTTCAGGAGGAGCAAGACCATGCCAAGATTTTGTTCAACTACATTATTCAGCGCGACGGTCATGTAACGCTGAAACCTATAGATGCCGTGCGTACCGACTGGGAGTCGCTGCTCTCGCTCTTTGAGGACACGTTGGCTCATGAGCAAAAGGTAACAGGGCTTATCAACAACCTCTTTGCTCTGTCTACCGCCGAAAACGACTTCGCAACGCAAAGTATGCTGAAATGGTTTATTGATGAGCAGGTAGAGGAGGAGGAAACCGCCAAGAATATCATCGATAACCTCAAGATGATAAACAATAACGGCTATGGTATATACATGTTAGACAAGGAACTGGGTGCCCGCACTTATGTCCAGGCCGCTCCATTGGCCGGTAAAGCTTAGACCGGCGTGCCCCTTCGGCGCAGCACAAGGGCGCCTGTGAGGCAGCTTGCTGGTTATTCTTACGCTAAAATCGCCTTTCTCTTGCGGGAGAAAGGCGATTTTCTTTAGAGATTGAATGCTTTACGCTTAAAGCACATATCATTAGCTACTACAAACAAAAAGTCTTTATAACTTTACCTTAATCTTCTTTCCGATGCTCTCATTGCTCATTCGGTCGAGGGCCGTAACTACGTAAACATACCGCTCTTTGCCACTGGTATAAGGCAACTTGAGCATAGGCAGCGAGGTGATGGCCACTATATTCTCTGCCTTATCGGTATTTATGGGCTCGCCTTCTCTGAACCTATAGACCACGAACTTCACTTGTTTGTCTTTCCAGCTGGTGGCTTTTGAGGTGCCCCAATACATGAAATAGCCATCGTGAGTCCATATACACTTGGGCTTAGAAACGGCTTGGGGCGCCTTGTTGTCTATGAATGGCATTCGGGGTTGCAGCATCTTATTGCGCCAAAAGTCGTTTCTGAGTACCGTTCCGTAGTTGCCTACATTGTCGGCTACGGCCTTGGCATACCATAACACAGTGCCTTTTACGTTGTGCATTTGCTGATGCAGCTCGTGCTTGGCAAGCATCTGGTTGTGTCCGGGGCGGTTTGCATCCTCGTATTTAACGGTTCGCTCAACGTCCTCGCCAATGTAGAGGGGGCGTGCGTTGGCATGTCTGTCCCACCAAACTATCAGCTCTTTATAGTCGGCAGCGGGGTGGCCAATCTGCCAATACAGCTGAGGCACGCAGTAATCTACCCATCCGTTGTTCACCCATTTAAGCACATCGGCATATAAGTCGTCATAGTTTTGAAGCCCGGATGTGTTAGATCCCACGCCGGGAGCATTCTTGGCGTTGCGGTATATGCCGAAAGGCGACACGCCAAACTTCACCCATGGCTTGATGTGATGAATGGTGTCAGACAGCTGGCGTATGAATAAGTTGACGTTGTCACGCCGCCAATCGCCTATATTTGCAAAGCCGTTGTTATATAATTTGAACTCTCTTTCGTCGTTGATGGATTGTCCCGGGGCGGGATAGGGATAGAAATAGTCGTCTATATGAAGCCCGTCTACGTCGTAACGCCTCACTATATCGCCTGCCACCTTACATATATATGCTCTGTTCTCGGGCAGTCCGGGGTTCAGAATGTATTGTCCGTCGTAGGTGAAGTAGCTTTCGGGCCTTCTCAGGGCGATGTGATTGGCTGCCAGCGATGTGGTTCCCTTGGTCTTGGCACGGAACGGATTGATCCATGCATGCAGCTCCATGCCCCTTTTGTGGCACTGTTCTATCATCCATTGCAGAGGATCCCAGTAAGGATCAGGGGCTTTTCCCTGCTGGCCGCTGAGGAATTTGCTCCATGGTTCGTACTTGCTTGGATAGAGCGCATCGCACTCGGCGCGCACCTGAAAGATGATGGCGTTGACGCCATCTCGTTGAAGTTCGTCGAGCTGGCCACTCAAAGTGCGTTGCATAGTGGCTCTGTCCATGCCCTGAAATTGTCCGTTCACGCATTGTATCCATGCTCCCCTGAACTCTCTTTTGGGTGCTTCTTGGTTCACGGCAACGTTGCCTGTAGAGCAAGATGCGGCGATGAGGATGGTCAAGGCCACCAGTATGTTACTGAAAAGATGTTTGTTTGTCTGTATCTTCATTATTTTTAAGCTAGCTTAATAAATAGGTTTAAATGGGCGTTGCAGGCCCTGTTGCGAGGTTGTTGTGGGGCTTTGCAGACAGAAAAGCGCACTTATCGTTGCGCTGCTTTCTTGAATGCGGCTCTGAAATATTGCCTTTCGGCCTCCAGAATGCTGTATAGTCTTGATGCTGAAACCACTTTCAGCATTCGCAGATGGTAGGATTGCTCGGTCTGCTTCATCTGTATGTTCAGCTTGTCTTGCTTATGCAGATAGCTCAGGCATTCGTTTTCGCTGCGTGGTCTTTGCCTCTGCAGAGCCTTGAGCTGGGTGTGCATGCCTCTGAGCTTGCTGTTCATCTCTTGGTAAATGGGGAAGAAGGCGTTGGCCTCTGCCGGTGTGAGGCGTGCTTTCTTGGTGATATAACTCTGTAAACCTGCGTTGAATTTGGCTGGATTGAAGTGCTCCTGAGCTCCCATGTTGGCAGAAATGAGTAACAAAAGAGCTGTGAGCAGCGTGTAGAGTAAGGACTTCATGGGTATGTAATGTTATTAATGTTCACTTATGTAGGCATACATATCTTCTTTGTCTAGCATCATATAGTCGGCTGCAGAGTCAAGATTGTCCTCTTGCGTGCTCGCATGACTCACCTCACATGCTTGTTGGCTTTGGTCGGGATGGGTGTAACGCACCAGCCCGTAGCCTGCCCCCATCATCAGTAATGCTGTGATAGAAGCTGCAATAGCCAGTTGCCGCCTGCTCTTCCACCATGCTTGCGGCCTCTGCTTTTGCTGGCGCACCTTGCTCATGATGGTTTTGTCAAGTTCTTCAAAGTAACCCTCAGGCACCTTGAACGGCCTTTTCTGTCCGAACTGCCTGATGAGATTGTATTCCTGTGTCATTACTTTATGTTTTTGTTTATTTGACGCATATATGGTCTGAAGGTTTAAGCGATGCTCATATTTGTGTGCCAAGAGCTGTTCATTCGGTCGTTTCGGCGGGCCGCCTTGCCTCATTCTACGCATAAAAAACAAGCCTCTTGCAGTGCAGAACACGCAAGAGGCTCATATATAATTAATGTGTTTGTCAGACCTTATTTGCCGTTAAGCAGCAAGTCTGTCTGCACAGCAACGGCCACTGTGGCGCCAACCATAGGGTTGTTGCCCATGCCCAGGTAGCCCATCATCTCTACGTGAGCGGGCACTGAAGACGAACCAGCGAACTGAGCGTCAGAGTGCATACGGCCCATGGTATCGGTCATGCCGTAAGAAGCGGG
>ENA-OOXY01001242-OOXY01001242.1-human-gut-metagenome-genome-assembly--contig:-NODE-1242-length-17910-cov-2.332400_pt1 | contig 17910 bp, 15 predicted proteins | sample MGYA00241593_ERZ501355 | MGnify/ENA primary metagenome ERZ501355 (study PRJEB25962, sample SAMEA2042739) | human gut metagenome | biome: human gut; feature: human-associated habitat; material: faeces... | reverse complement strand
GCCTACAGGCGGGGGAGAGCCTGCGGGTCTCTCTCGTTTCATTTGATAAGTTTTTGATGTAAAATTAACCACAGGGAATCCTCCTCTTTTTTGTTTAGTATGATTTTTTGTGGTGATTAAATTTTACATCAAAAAGAAATAGGATTCCTTATATTTTTGGCATTTTAAAAAGTTTTTTATAATAAGCAATGATGATTATAGGTTCTGTGGATAAAACTGCGGAAACTCAAGGAAATAAAATGTTGTTTTTCTGAAAAAAAATTGCTATTATGTATATAAAAATTTATAAAAAAATTTAGAGGGAATGGTTTTGGTTATGAAAGTGAGTATAAAAGATATTAGCAGACGTACTGGATTTTCGCCAGCTACCATTTCTAATGCCTTGAACCATAAAAAGGGAGTCAGTGAAGAGACTTCAGCGGAGGTATTTCGAGTAGCAAAGGAAATGGGGTACATCAGTGAATCTAAAATAATGAGGGTGAAACTGGTTATTTTTAAGAGAAATGGATTGATCATTGACGATACTCCTTTCATGATACAGATGGAATTAAAGCGGTTAAGGGCTGATTAAAAAGTTTTGGAGGTATAACAAATAATGGATGGATTGAAATATGCCGCACAGGTGGAAAAATGGGATCTATTTGAGATAGAAATACAGGGAAAAGCAGAAGGTAATCCTTTTACAGATTATGAAATTCAGGGCGTTTTTACAGGAAAGAATGAGACTGTTACAGTTGACGGTTTTTATGACGGTGATGGCATTTATAGAGTGCGGTTTATGCCATCTTTTGAAGGAGAATATAGATTTAAAGTGACTGGAAGCTTTTCAAAAGAAGAGTATGAGGGCGGTTTTACAGTAACAGCTCCTTCAAAAGGCAACCATGGACCAGTGCGGGTGGCAAATACCTATCATTTTGCCTATGAAGATGGTACTCCTTATTATTCTATTGGAACCACCTGTTATGTGTGGAACCTTCAGTCTGATGAATTGATTGAGCAGACTTTTGAGACACTGAAGAATAGCGCATTTAACAAAATACGCTTCTGCGTATTCCCGAAACACTATGATTACAATTTGGGTGAACCACGCTCTTATCCATATGAAGGGACACCTATGGATTCCAGTGTATTAACAAAGGAAAATTTCTATGGATATACAGGAAAAACAGAGGGAAATCACTGGGATTTTACCAGATTTAATCCGAAACATTTCCAGCATATTGAAAAATGTATCTTGAGACTTCGGGATATGGGGATTGAAGCAGATTTGATTGTTATGCATCCTTATGATCGCTGGGGATTTGCTCAGATGACGAAAGAACAGGATGCTTTATATTGGAAATATGTGCTGGCCAGATTTTCTGCGTATCGCAATATGTGGTGGTCTCTGGCAAATGAATATGACTTATTTGACCACAAGGCAGTGGAGGATTGGGAAGGTTATGCAAAAATTATTTGTGAAAAAGACCCATATCATCATTTGCGTTCTATTCATAACTGTCTTGTATTTTATGACTACAATCGTCCATGGATTACTCATTGTAGTATTCAGAGACAGGATTTATACAAATCTTCAGAACTGGTAAACGAGTGGAGAGAAAAATATCAAAAACCGGTAGTATTAGATGAAATTGCCTATGAAGGAAATATACAGCATGGATGGGGAAATATCAGTGGTGAAGAACTTACCAGACGTTTTTGGGAAGCAGCTTGCAGAGGAGGATATCCGGGACATGGAGAAACCTATATGAATGATAAGGACATTCTTTGGTGGTCTCATGGGGGTACACTTCATGGAGAGAGTTATAAGAGATTTAAATTGCTTCATGACATTATGTGTGAAACTCCGGGAATCGGGTTGCGTCCTTATGAAAATAGCGGATGGGATGAAGTATGTGCAGTACCAGAAGAGACTACACAGAAAATGAAACAAGTGAAAGACTACTATCTGATTTATTTTAGCTTTATGAGGCCATCTTTTAGAGAATATTATTTTGATGATGAGACACAATTTCGGGTAAAAGTAATCGATACCTGGAACATGACTGTGGAAGACAGAGGAGTATTCAAGGGGAAATTTAAGGTAGAACTTCCGGGAAAACCATATATGGCTATTCAGATTAAGAAAATTCAGTAAGAATTGAGGTGAGACGGTGAAGGTAAATATCAGAAAAATTTCTGAGAAAACAGGTTTCTCACCTGCAATACTTTCTCTTATGACCCGATAGAGGGGTATGTGTCGGAGGGAAGGCTCAAAGCGGAAGAATGAGGCCTAGAATACGGACATATCTGAATAATTTGTTATAACGATAGATGAATCGACTATGAACAGGAGGTCATGCAAGTTATGGAAATGGATAAGACTATGCATGGAAGCAGAGAATTAGAATTTGCAATTTTCTGTATTGAAAATGTTGCATCAAAGTTAAATGTGGATGCTACCAAGGTCTATGCCGCCTTGACAGAACAGACAGATATTTTGAATGAATATATCATTCCGGAATATGAGGTTCTGCACACGCAAAGCAAGGAGTATATCGTGAATGATATTATTGATATTATGAAAGAAAGAGGCGTGAAATTATGATCTTATATCATAGCTCATTTGTAGTGGTTGCTCAGCCGGATTTGTTGCACTCCAGACCGAATGTTGATTTTGGAAAAGGCACTGTCTTATTTGTTGTTTGAAGGGAGTGATAAGCTATGAATGCTAATCCAATTCTCTTACAGAAGAAGTATGCACGCGTGGTAGAACTTTTTGCAAAAGAGAATAATATCTCGCTGGAGAAAGCTTTAGATATTTTTTATCATTCCGAATTGTATAAGCTCATGAGCGAGGGTGTATCCGATATGCATTGTATGAGTGACGAATATCTTGTCCAGGAGCTGGAAGAAGAAATAAATATAAAATAGCTTACTTTTCGAGTGAGCAGAATAGATGTCAAGTGACTTGAAAGCTGTCGGCATGCTGATATCGCCGAAGCGGAAGAGTATATATTATAAATATGATTCGTGTAAAAATCAATGAAAAAAGAGAAAAAAACAACACTAAATCACATGAATATCTCTCAAAAAATAACACTAATCGATAATAAATGTGTAAAAAGATATAATGAATGGCTTCAACAATTTGACACATATATTATAATAAGGTCGTACATAATATAGATACCTCAAACTTCGCACATCCGAAATCACCATGTCGTCACATATTGCTTATTATGTCTGCAATAAATGCGATATTTTGCAGACGACAAGTTAACTTGCTCTGTCGGCAGCGAGCTAAGATAATTGCCGCAGAACGCAGAGTTTTTGCGTGATTTCTTATTTTGTTAAGTCTCTGATGAATACATGTCCGATGGCGGCTCCGGATGTGCGAAGCTTGAGTAGGTAACAATTGACAGAAGTGAAATGGAGGTAGTCTATGAGCAAACAGGTAGACACAAGAAAAGCGGCGATGATAGGATGTGGATTTGTTGGTTCAGCATCGGCATTTGCATTAATGCAGAGCGGATTATTTTCGGAATTAGTATTGATTGATGCAAATCACGATAAGGCAGAGGGCGAAGCGATGGACATTGCGCATGGTCTGCCATTTGCGGGACAGATGAAAATATACGCTGGCGATTATGATGATATTGTGGATGCAGCAGTGATCATAGTGACAGCCGGTGCAGCCCAGAAACCAGGAGAGACAAGACTCGATCTAGTCAACAAAAATGTTAATATTTTCAAAAGCATTATCCCTGAGATTGCGAAGAGAAACTATAAAGGAATCCTTCTGATCGTGGCAAATCCGGTTGATATTTTAACATATACTGCAGTTAAGCTGAGCGGTCTTCCGGAAAATCGTGTCATAGGATCCGGAACAGTACTTGATACTGCAAGATTAAAATATGCGTTAGGAGAACATTTGGAAGTTGATTCCCGAAGCGTTCATTCCTTTATTATTGGAGAGCATGGGGACAGCGAGATCGTTGCTTGGAGCAGTACTAACGTATCGGGAATCCCGGTCAATGATTTTTGCGAATTACGTGGACATTTTAACCATGAAGAAGCAATGCACAGGATCGCAGACGATGTTAAGAACAGTGCGTATGATATTATCGAAAAGAAGGGTGCGACGTATTATGGTATCGCAATGTCGGTTAAACGTATCTGTGAGTGCATTATGCGTGATGAAAAGTCGATCCTGCCAATTTCCTCTATGATGCATGGAGAGTATGGGATCAGTGATATTTGCCTGAGTATGCCTACGGTTGTTGGTAGAGAAGGAGTGGAAACTCGTGTGCCGATCCAGCTTAATGAACAGGAGGAAAGTGCATTAAGTGCTTCTGCGGAGCAATTATCGAAAGTGGCAGCACAGTTGGATCTTTCTTTATAAATAACAGTGCAATATTGCTACAATCTTCATTCCGTGCTATGATATTTGGTAGATTTGGGCTGCAAAATTTTACGGCCTTAGTTGAAAATATTATTATATTGGAGGAAAAAATGAAAGAGACAAAAGAAGGTATTTATGATGCACGTCAGCTTGGCAAAGCAAAAATGCTGATCCTTGGAATACAGCATATGTTTGCAATGTTCGGTGCGACTATTTTGGTGCCGATATTGGTAGGCGGCTACTTTAAGGAGGCATGCGGAACCGCTCACACAGGGGCTTACGGTTGCGGTTACGTTGTTTTGTGCAGGTGTTGGTACACTGATATTTCATGTGTGTTCCAAATTTAAGGTTCCGGCGTTTTTGGGATCTTCCTTTGCATTTTTAGGTGGATTTTATACCGTGGCCAATTTGAAACACGGGATGTACGCAACAATGAGTGCTAATGATAAAGTAGCATATGCATGTGGCGGTATTGTAGTGGCAGGTCTGCTGTATCTGGTCGTTGCGTTGATCTTTAAGCTGGTCGGTGTAAACCGGGTTATGCGTTTTCTGCCGCCGGTAGTAACAGGACCGATCATCATCTGCATTGGTTTATCTCTTGCGCCATCGGCGATCCAAAATGCATCGACCAATTGGCTGATCGCCTTTGTAGCATTGGCGGTGATCATCATCTTTAATATTTGGGGAAAGGGAATGTTTAAGATCATTCCGATCCTTATGGGTGTTGTAATTGCATATGCTTTTGCGCTGATTTTGACAGCCTGTGGTATTACGAATCCAAATGGTAAGGCGATTCTTGACTTCACTTCTATTTCCGGAGCTAAGTGGGTCGGTCTTCCACCGTTCCAGATGTGCAAATTTGATATTACATCCATCCTTGTTATGGCACCAATTGCTATTGCAACAATGATGGAACATGTTGGTGATATGTCAGCAATTTCTGCAACAGTTGGTAAAAACTATATCGAAGATCCGGGGTTGCATCGAACTCTGTTAGGCGATGGTCTTGCAACCGCTTTCGCAGGATTTATCGGAGGACCGGCGAACACAACATACGGCGAAAATACCGGTGTATTGGAACTGTCTCGAGTGTATGATCCGAGAGTAATTCGTATTGCAGCGGTATTCGCAGCGTTACTATCCTTTGTACCAAAGTTCTCAGCAGTGATCTCAACAATGCCGGCATCCATTATCGGTGGAGTATCATTTATGCTATATGGTATGATTTCTGCAATCGGTGTTCGTAATGTGGTTGAGAACAGAGTGGATCTTACAAAGTCCAGAAATCTGATCATTGCCGGTGTCATTTTTGTATGTGGATTAGGTTTTTCGAATGGTCTGACATTCAAAATTGGTGGTGCGACGATCACCTTGACTGCTTTGGCAGTAGCTGCAGTCGCCGGAATCCTGTTGAATGCTATTTTGCCGGGCAATGATTATACGTTTGGCAAGAATCCGGATGGAGATCAGAGCCGTGGGGTTTATGTTATGAATCACGACGACAAATAGAATCAGAGCTGTGGGGGTTATATTATGGACCACGACGACAAATAGAATCAGAGCCGTGGGGGTTATGTTATGAACCACGATGACAAATAGAAAATGATAGTTTAAGAAATATAAGGTTGCTAATTTTAACTGATTTTGGAGGTATATTATGGATAATGTAGTAGTATTTGAGCACCCGTTGATTCAGCACAAAATATCCTTGCTGCGCGATAAAAACACAGGAACCAATGAGTTTCGTCAGTTGGTTGACGAGATCGCAATGTTGGAAGGATTTGAAGCGCTGTCAGATCTTCCGGTGGAAGATGTTGAGATCGAGACTCCGATCGAGAAGTGTATGACACCAATGATCGCAGGCCGTAAACTTGCCGTTGTTCCGATCCTTCGTGCCGGTCTTGGCATGGTATCCGGCATTCTGGCATTGGTGCCATCTGCGAAAGTAGGTCATATTGGAATGTATCGTGATGAGGAAACACATGAGCCACAGGAATATTATTGCAAACTGCCGGATCCGATCGAGGAGCGTACTATTGTGGTCTGTGACCCGATGCTGGCAACAGGTGGTTCTGCAGTGGATGCGATCAATCAGATCAAGAAACATGGTGGCAAGAACATCAAGTTTATGTGCATTATTGCTGCCCCGGAGGGACTGGAGCGATTGCACAAAGAGCATCCGGATATTCAGATCTATGTAGGTCATGTAGACAGACAGCTCAATGAAAATGCATATATTTGTCCGGGTCTTGGCGATGCCGGAGATCGTATTTTTGGAACAAAATAATACGCAAATGTTTTCGAAATGTCAACTGCTTAAAAAGTGTATAAAATGCTTAAAAATAAGGGGTTGACGAATTTTGACAAATTGTTATAATGATACTACGAAAAAAGTCGATATGTTATGTAGTAGGGAACAGGGAGACAGGAAGATGATGATATTTTCCTGTCTTTTTCCCTGAAATATTAACTTTTAAGATAAAAATGATAGAGAGGATGTGGTAACGATGAAGAAGATTTTGGCAGTGATCAGTGCGATGGCATTGGCGGTAAGTGCATTGACATCATTTCAGATCGCATCAGCAGCAGAAGTTACCATTGATGGCAAGGTGTCAGAGTGGAAAGGTGTTGAAATGCAGACATCGACCAACACTAATATTGAGAAATGGGCAGTAATGCAGGATGATAAGTATGTATATTTTTATGTACAGCAGAACGGAGGCAATGAATGGGGGCTTCCGATCACAAATACTTACGTAGACATTTCCTATGCAAGTCGTCAGGGAGGGCGTAATACCCAGATTCGCTTTGTTAATATGTTGAAAGAATTTAAGGATGCCTGGTATGGTGATATTGACGGAGCGATAGGAGCTTATGAGCCAAGCAAGGAAGCGAATAAATATGAGATTGAATTTGCAATTCCGCAGACATTTTTCGTAGATGATGATTATACGATCAAATATTGCGGGGCAACGGTAAAGAGCAGTGATATTAAGGATCTTAAGGAAGTCGCAACGCCAGAGCCGACGGAAGCAGTGTATCAGGGTGTTACGATCGATGGAACGTTTACTGACTGGGATGCGGTTGCACGTACAGATGTAAATGATGCTTCTTTGGAAGATGTAGCGACCGTATTTGATGGAGATTATTTCTATATCTACATCAAGGAGAAAAGCGTTGGCTCAGCCACATCAGCCGGTGATAAAAGTAATGGTAAATATACGATCTATACAGATTTAGGTCGTAATACAACATTTAAATTGAATAAAAATTCTATTGATGGTATTGAAGGTGCCAAGGTTTCTTACTCGAACAAACAGTACGAGATTGCGATCCCTGCATCAGCCATCAAGCAGTATAAGGATACAATCTCGTTTGGCTATTATATGTCAGAGGATATGTTTGTCAAAGATATCGCTAACCTCAAAGAGAATGACAGTAAGGATAAGTCCTTTCATGGCATTAAATATGACGGGAATTATACAGACTGGGATTATTATCCGCATCAGTTAGTACAGTATTCTACGAGTGGCGGTGTTGGCGAGGATGCAGAGGCAGCGTTATATTTAGACGGTACAACATTGTATGGACATGTACTCTCTACTTTGCATAAAAATGAGCGCGAGTTCCATCCGTTTACGATCCGCGTTAATGAGGAAGAGAAGACTTCCATTAACTTCCGCTTGGTTGCAGTTGATAAAGATGGTAAGATCAATATGAATCCTAAGTTAGAGGGGCTGGATGCAGGAACCTATGAGTTCTATCTGTGGGATCGGGATTCCGGATCGACAGCATCTAGTATCAATGACAAGGATGCACCGATTTATGGACAGATGAAATTGACCGTACGCCAGACTGCAGATGGAGTTTCGATTTCTGACGAGATGGAATACAAAGTGAATCTGGAGAAGTTGGCTGAGCATTTTGATATGGATGCTTCTGATATGAAGATGATACAGGCACAGTATATTAATATCGGACAGGAGTGGGTTACGATCGCAGGTACTTCGACAGGTGCTGCAATGGGAATTTCGCTTTGCGTATTATCTGTAGGAGCAGTGATGTTCTATCGCAAGCGCAGATCCAAGGTGAAGACGGCATAAACAGAGAGGGTGTACCGGCTTAGCGATTTGGAATGATTTGTGACAGGCAGACGGTGGTGCAGATATAAGGCAAGGTGAAGGAATGACGATAATTGCAGGAATCATATTTCTGATCGTATGGTTGTATATATTATGGGCGCTGCGACGGAGTGATCTTCCGGCGTGGCGCTTTATATGGGGAAGTTGCGGACTGTTTGTTTTGATGATGATATTTGTCAGACCCTATTGCACACAACCGCTCGCACAAGTCGTTGCAGCGATCGCAGGAGCTTTTGGCAAGATCACGGGAATGTTTAGTGCTTACTATAAGTATGGTGTAGTGTTTGTAGATTCTCGTGCAGGTGCGATTTCGTTGTTGATCGATTTCGAGTGTTCCGGCATTTTGGAAATTATGGCATATTTGTCATTACTCGCCTTTTTTCAAGCGTATAGTCGCTATGAACGTATTGCGGTAGGAGTTATTGGAACAGTTTATATTATTCTTGCCAATGCGATACGCATCACAGTGATCGGAGTCATCATTTATTACAAGGGAATGTCAGCTTATTATATGGCACATACTTTTGTTGGAAGAATCGTATTTTATGGCTTGTCGATCATGCTGTACTTTATTGTATTTACAAAAGCACAGATTGTTCGACAGAAAGTGGGCGGATTTACATATGGAACTAATAAATAAATTTTGCAACTCATTTTTATTTTGGGCTGCATGGATCATAATACCGGTTATGATGGAGATTGTACCATCGGTTGGAAGTGTGCTTGTATTGCTTAAAAAGCATCTATTTAAGAAAAAAATATTAAAGCCGGCAATTGATCCGGAGATTTCTTTAATAATTCCAATCTACAATTCTATGGACACATTGGAACAGTGTATTCAATCGATTGAAGACAGTGATTATCCGGATTCCAAGATCCGGATTTTCCTTGTTAATAATCAAGGGCAGGATAACAGCTTTCAAGTATTTTGTGAGTGCCAGCGGAAGTTTCCGGGGCTGCATATGCAGTGGCTCAATGCAAAACAAGGCAAATCGAAAGCATTGAATCTTGCCTTATTTAATAGTGAGGGAAAGTACATCATTCATATTGACAGCGATGGTTTATTGGAACGCTCCGCCTTGCGCAATATGGTGTACCGTTTTGAAAATGATCAGTCGATCGAGTGCATGACCGGGGTTATTTTGACAGAACCGAAGCAGGTACAGGCATATCCGTTAGTCTTTCCACGAATTTTGCGTAAGATGGAATTTATGGAATATGCGCAGGCGTTTTTGGCAGGACGTAACTATTCAGCAGAGATCAATGCGGTGTATACGTTATCGGGTGCGTTTTCGGCATTTCGCAAATCAGTTGTGCTGAAGTCACAGTTGTATAATACGGATACTATTTGTGAAGATACGCAGATTACGTTCCAGATGAAATATTTATTAAAGACGAAAGTTGGGATCTGTGAAGATGCGATCTTCTTTGTAGATCCGATCGAGGATCTTAATAAATTGTATACACAGAGACAGCGTTGGCAGCGTGGAAGTTTGGAAGTATCACATTTGTTTTTGAAAAACAAGTTAAAAATCAGAAATATGTTTACGAATGTAGGCGTTAGGACATTAGTGTATGACCACACCTTTGCGTTTCCACGTTTGATCTGGTATTTAGCGTTGATCTGCTTGATGTGCATGAATTATTCCTTTGCGCAGGTGGGATATTCCACGTTATTTTTGTATTTATTATATGTGTTGATTGGTTTTTTTTACTATATATCGACGGTTGGTTTCTTAAAGAACTTTAAGGAGATTCGGAAATATTATGCAAAGCAGTGGTATGTATTGCCATTGCTGCCACTATTCAATCTGGCAGTGTTCTTTATTCGCTTTGCAGGCGTGATAAATAGTATTAATACCAATAGTGCGTGGAAAACAAAGAATTTTACGCAGGAAAAGGATAGTCTGTGCAAAACAATAACCGATGATTTTGCGGTTGTAATGCGTTTTATCCGCAAGATCAGGGCAATTGTCAATAAACCAGAGGAACACGTATAGAAAGGCGAGGGGCTGAAGTGAAAAGTAATAAACTGAAAGAGCTATTGATCAACAGCAAGACGATTTCATTCACGATCATTATTATTGTAGGTGTGCTGGCATGGGTGGGCAATCAGCAGATGAAGTCTTATGAGGACAGTATTTTGTCAATCTATGCAGAGCAGCAGGATGCGTATGTTCAGCTTGTTCTTGACCAGATCAATGTGTTGGACGACCGCAGCGATGAAGAGATTGTGACGAAGATATTAGGCTCGTTGGATGCATCCAGTCGTAAATATTGGACATTGACGAAGAATAAAGCCCTTTTGTTTGTAAAAGATGTCACAGAGACCAACCGATATAAGGGACTTACATCGAATACATTTTTTTCCGGAGACAGTGCAAACGATTTTTTACAAAATTTGGCAGTGAATAAAGTCTCACATAAGATCATTCAGATGAGGGATGACCGTTATGTGGCATCCGGTGTGATCTTTGGCTATAACGGAGCACGTTATACAATATGCTTATTGACGAATGACACGGTTATTTTGGACAATAATTCCTTTATGGCCTCCAAGATCGGGTTGTCGGTATTCATTAATGGAATTTTGATCATATTGCTGCTTTCTACAATGGTGTTTAGTATTTTGTCAGATATTCGCAAAAATAAGCTCGCTAAGATGAAAGCACATACAGAGGAGCTTAACCGTATTGTTGAACGGCAAACCGAAACGATCAAGGCGATGGATCATTATCATACCCGGTGGAATGTGTACCATATCCGGCTGATGGATGTGTTTGTCCAAAAATTAGGACAGAGAAAAGTGACGCCAATTACACTTGTACGGCTTTCATTTGCTTCGGAGGCTGCGAAAAAACAGTTTTTAGAACGGGCACAGGTGCTGTTGGATGAAAAGATCATTCGTTTTGATGCAGAAGATTTAGGCGTTGTATTGATCTTTATCCAATATCGTATGGGGGAAGCGGTACAGGCACTGCGCAGACTTCCGGGAAGTGAGGAGATGTTTAACGTCGAGGAGACGATGGCGAAAGAAGATGAGAAACTATCGCTGCAGGCCGTGTATGTTCAGTTTCAGAAGGCATTGCGCGAACGAAAGGAGAAGAAACATGCATAGTGGAGCGATCAATCGAGAATATAAATTTAAGTTTTACCTGAATGCCAATCATTATATTATTATTGATGGTAAAGAGGGAGAACAGCATCCGCATACGTGGGAATTTATGGTTCACATTCGAATGAATGGTCAGAAGTTTGTGCAGTTTGATGCATATGAAAAAGCCATTGATGAGTATTTCAATCAATATCAGAATCATTTGATCAATGAGATTGAGCCGTTTGACCATATTATTCCAACGTTGGAAAATATGTCTGATTATTTTGTTCGTGCGATCAAAAAGATCGTACAAAATCTGGATGGAGAACTTGTCCGAATGGAGAGTAGTGAGACACCGACGAGAAGTTATGTGATCAATTTTGAGCACAATGAGGATTATTTGGAAAGTGTGCGCAGGAATTCCGATCGTCAGATGAGTGAGATCATTGATGAGGTGTTGGATCGAGTGATTGAGTAGCGAGGAGAGAGTGCAGTGAAGAAAAATGCAGGCATTGTATTGGCTATGATATTATATGCATTTCTGGCAGTAGGGATTGTGTTTGTAATATATATAGGTGGGACATATCCGTCTGGTGTAGACACGATGTGTCATATTTATAAAGGGGATGTACTATATCATAGTATCAAAATGGGCAATTGGTATCCGTTATACGATAATTTTTGGTATAACGGTGTACAGATGATGCGTTATTGGGCACCGTTACCAGTATATTTTTTGGCTTTTTGTCAATGGTTAGCGGGTGGTAGTGACATCAATGGATATTTAATTTTCATTTCGCTCGTATTTTATATGGGGGCACTATCTTGGTTGTTTATTGGCATTCGCAAGAAACGAATTTTCATGGGAGCATTTATCGGAGTATTGTGGTTTTTCATGCCAAATAATTTATATGCATTATTTGTGGAGGGAAATCTTCCGCGGACGCTCTCTATGGTACTGTTGCCGTTGTTTCTTTATTTTGTGAGCGGGTTTTTATTTGAAAATGAATGGAAGGATTTGTTAAAAGCAATTCCGGTGTTTGTACTGATTTTATTATGTCATGTTGGTTATGCTGGGATGCTTGCGTTGGCAATGCTTGTATTTCTGCTGGTATATCGGCTGGTAATGCATCAAAAAGGAAAATGTATGCCGGTTATTATCAGTATAGGTCTTTCTTTTGCAATCATTGGTATATGGTTGTATGCTTCTTTGAAAGGCGGCATTACATCAACAGACAGTTCTCAGGTTATGAAAGGTTTTTTTCAAGATGCTGTGATCTCGCTCAATCCTGTTCGGCGTCTGCTTAGAGGAAATGTTGATTTTTACTTTGGCTTAGCAGCTTTTTTGATTGCCTTATTTGGGGCAGTATGCGGTCAAAAAAAATCTATGCCGGGATTTATTACGGCAATTGTGATTTTTGTATGCACAACAACATCTATGTATGCGATACTTGCAAAACTACCGGGAAGCCAGTATCTATGGATGCTTCGCTTTATTTCCATAGCCTTGTGCATGATCTTGTATAGCTTCTTATGCTGGAAGACGCTGAAACGAGGATTTGTTATCATATGTTGTGTATTGCTTGTACTGGATATTTTACCATCGTATTCCTTGATTTATCGAGGAAAAGGCAATTATACAGCTAGGCAGAATATGGAGCAGAGCGCAAATGCGACGTTGATAAAAGAAGCAAGAAACATTACGAAACAACGTGTAGCGTTGTTAGATGGAAGTACTTTGGGAGCGATGGCACCCTATCTTTTGACGGATTATGATGGACAACAGACGCAGGGAACTTTTGGTGCGGGTTGGCAGTCGACAGCTTCCAATATAGTTCAGTTGAATGAAGCGGTGGAACAGGGGTTTTATACATTTTTATTTGACCGCTGTTTAGAACTTGGTGATGATACGGTATTAATCAAAAAGAGTGAACTGCAGGATGAGCAAAAAGATATACCGGAAGTGACGCAGAGTGCTCAAAAATTAGGGTATCAATTGGTTGATTCGAATGACAGTTATTTGTTGTATCATCTTCATACGACGGGGAATTTTGGAACTACCTGTAAGTACGAGGGCTTAGGAATTGGTACATCTGCTGAACTTATGGCGTTTGGTTATCCGAATATTGAACCTGGAGATTCTACCAATTTGAGTGATTATTCCTATCAGGAACTGTTACAATATAAAGTGATCTATTTGGATGGTTTCACGTATGATGATAAGGATAAGGCGGAGAAATTGGTCCTGAAATTGAGCGAAGCAGGAGTGCGCATTATTATTAATGGAGATGGTATTCCGAGCAATGAAAAGACAAAGGTAAGAGAATTCCTTGGTGTTGATTGTCAGGATATTTATTTTCAAAATGGATATCCGATTCTTTATACGCGCAGTGAGGAGATGGATACGAGTTTGTTTGATGCAGAGTATCGTAATTGGAAAACAGTGTATTTTAATGGATTGGATAAGGTGACGGGATATTTGTATGATTCCGGGGTCAAGGTAGACTTTGCCGGAAATGTAGAGAATGATAATATTGTGTATATTGGTTTAAATTTATCCTATCACTATTTCTTGACCAAGGATGAGGCGGTTGGCAAATTTTTGGGGGACATGATGAACGATGCGATGGCAGAGCTGCCAGATCGAAAAATTGTTTCGTTGACTGTTGATCAGGGAACAAATCAGATCGTTATTGTCAGTCCCGAAGATCATGTCAATACAACATTGGCATATCATGATATTTTTGAAAGCGAGCAAAAGATTCAAATGAAGCATCATTTGACAGAAGTGGATCATGGCGTCACAGTGATCCACTTCCGATATCCGAATTTGAAACAGGGATTGTTGCTAACAATTGCGGGATTGATCGGAACGCTGTTATTTGCGTGGTGGATGTATAGAAAATATGCAAAAGACAAAGCAGATCTGCAAAACGATTAGAGGGTACTGCATCTGCTGTTGGGAGGAAAGAGTATGAGGAACGATACAAAAGTAAAAGACATTGTTGTATTAATTCCGGCATTGAATCCAGACGAAAAAATGGTAGTTTATGTCAATAAACTGATCGAAGTAGGCTTTGCTGGTATTGTGTTAGTGGATGATGGCAGCGATCAGAAGCATCAGGTGTATTTTGAACAGTTGCAGCCCTTGCCACAGGTTACGGTATTGCATCATGATCAGAATCGAGGAAAGGGACGTGCATTAAAGACCGGATTTGAGTGGTGCTTGCAAAATATGCCAGATTGTCAAGGGATAGTCACTGCAGATAGTGATGGCCAGCACGGCCCCGAGGACACTATGCGGGTTGCCGAAGCTTTGGTTCGTCAACCTAGTGCATTGATTTTGGGAATAAGAGACTTTAATCTGGAGAATGTCCCTTTTAAGAGTCGTTTTGGAAATAAACTTACAACTGTTATATTTGCATTGTTATATGGGAAATGGCTTTGCGATACACAAACCGGGTTGCGAGGTATTCCATATACGCTATTGCCGGCGTTATGTTCACTGTCTGGGGAGCGTTTTGAGTATGAGATTCGGGTGTTGATCTATGCGGCAAAGCATAAGATCGATGTGTGTGAGATTACGATAGAGACAATATATATTCATGAAAATGAAGAAACACATTTTGATCCTGTGATAGACTCTATTAAGATATATAAGGTGCTTTTTGGATTATTTTTTCGCTATCTTATTGCATCGTTAAGTTCGTTTTTGATCGACATGGGCATATTTGCGTTGTTAAATACATTTTTATTTGCCGGGTGGGGGCTTAAGACGAACATTATTGCATCTACCGTGTGTGCGAGAGTGATCTCCTCTTTGTATAATTTTATGGTGAATCGCAATCTGGTATTTGGAGCGGAGGGAAAACTGGTACGGCATTTTCTTCGGTACTATGCGTTAGTCATCGCGCAGATGGCATGTTCGGCCGTATTGGTTTATGTATTTACAAAAGCGTTTTCCGGTGGTGCTGTAGGAATCAAGATAATAGTAGACACCTGTTTGTTTGTCATTAGTTATCAGATTCAGCAGCGTATTGTTTTCGCCAAATCTTAAACAAATCTTAATGAAAAACCACCTTGAATCTTAATGAAAAAATCGGTATCCTTAATCTTGTAAGTGGCATGTAGATTTCGGAGATGGATTTGAGGGGAATATCTGGAAATGCTATCGAGCTTACGTTGTTGTAGTAGAGATTCTAATAAAAAATCTTACATGTTTCAAAAGAGCAGGTGTCCATATCTTCGGACATCTGCTCTTTCTCTGTTCTGCAGTTTCTTTTATTTAACTTAAACTTCGCACATCAAAAATTACCATGTTGTCACATATTGCTTATTATGTCGATAGTTTAATTATATTTTGCAGCCACCATATTGTGGGTTCTGCCATGAAGAAACTATAGCAATTGCCTTGCCGCAATTAGTTTTCACAGTGATTTCTAGATTTTGTTGTCTCTGATGTATGATTTACATGCCTTACGGAAACTCGAAGTCCCGGAAGCAAGGTATTCATCATTTTTGAAAGGGACTTTGCGCTCGTCGTTACTTATGTCTCGTATTTCAGAGACATTAAGTAACGTGACGTAGCGCATCGTAGCGAAAGCGTCCCGTCCAAAAATGGATGATACCTTGCTAAACCGGGACATCTCAAACACTCCTTCAGGCATGTATTCATCAGAGACTTAACAAAATAAGAAATCACGCAAAAACTCTGCGTTCTGCGGCAATTGTCTTAGCCCCCTGATGGCAGAACAATTTAGTTTGTTGGCTGCAAAATGGATATGTGGTTGTGAAAGTATTCCTGAGATGGAAAGTGTCAGAATTTTATAAATAGCAATATAAATGTGGGGGCATTCAGTAGATGGCAAAATATGTAGGAAGAAGCAAACAGCGGTTTTATGCAAAAAAAACAGCGGCAAAGATTATGGTAAGCTGTTTTCTTGTCATTGTAGCATGTGGCACATTGTTGTGTTATGGCAGGCAGCAAAAGGGATGGAAAACATCGATTTATTCGATGGAGGATGACAATGTATTGTCGCATCCGAGCGTTCATGATTCGCGAAGCAAAAAGGAGGTTCGTGCAGATTTTGAACAGTTTTTGCAAGAGGTGTTTCGGGAAAATGTGACCAGTGATGGAATCACATTAAATTATACATTAAAAAATCCTACGGATTATGGGATAAAAAATGTGAAACCTACGTTAGGGCATTATACGAAGGAGGCAATGCAAAATGCACGGATGCTGACAGAAAACGAACTGGCAGTTTTAGAGCGTTATGATTATGACAAGTTAAATGAAGAGCAGCAGTTGGCGTATGACGTTTTACATACGGTGTGGAAACAAGATCTGTCAGGGGATAATGTAGACGAATATCAGGAACCGTTGAGTCCAACAACAGGGACACAGACACAGCTTCCGGTCATACTCACAGAGTACCACTTTTGGGACAAAGAGAGTGTTGATACTTATCTTCAGCTGTTGCAGAAAATTCCGGATTATTTTGATGAAATTATTACATTTGAGCAACAAAGATCCAAAGAAGGTTTATTTATGAGCAAGCGCACGGCGCAAGATATTATAACGCAGTGCAAGGAATTTGTTGCACTGCCGGAGAAGAATTTTATGATCACGACTTTTCCGGAGAGACTGAGCGGTCTGACGCTTACGGCGGAGCAGAAAGCAGATTATGCAAAACGCAATCGTTCCGCGGTGCTGCAGAACGTGATCCCTGCTTATCAAAAGCTGATCAAAGCTTTGGAAGAATTGGCAGATACCGGCAAAAATCAGGAAGGTCTTTGCAATTTGCCGAAGGGAAAAGCATATTATCAGCATCTGGTTCGTTCAATGGTGGGAACTGATCGAAGTATGAAAAATATTTTAAAATTATTGGATCAAACGATTGAAGATAATAAAAATATAATGTCCGATTTGTTGGTCAAGGACGGTTCTATTTATGAGAAAGCGTTATCTGTAAAATACCCGGAAGAGGAGCCGGACAAAACATTGCAGTATCTAAAGAAACAGATCAAGAAATCATTTCCTGATCTGCCGTCGGAAGTGTCTTGTCAAATGAAGTATGTTGACAAATCGTTAGAAGAACATATTAGTCCGGCGTTTTATTTGACAACACCATTAGATGCATATCAGGACAATGTGATTTATTTGAACGGGAATGCAAAGTATGACCTTACGAAAGCGTTTACAACGATTGCACATGAAGGCTATCCGGGGCATTTATATCAAAATTGTTTTTACCAGTCGCAGAATCCTTTGCCGGTGCGGAGCG
>ENA-OOXY01001239-OOXY01001239.1-human-gut-metagenome-genome-assembly--contig:-NODE-1239-length-17970-cov-2.019983_pt1 | contig 17970 bp, 13 predicted proteins | sample MGYA00241593_ERZ501355 | MGnify/ENA primary metagenome ERZ501355 (study PRJEB25962, sample SAMEA2042739) | human gut metagenome | biome: human gut; feature: human-associated habitat; material: faeces... | reverse complement strand
CTCACCTCCTCCGTTTGTTCAATACATCGGTTCCTGATTGCGGCTGCAAAGATAGCATCATTAATACCCCAGTTCCAAATTTTTTATACACTTTTTTTCAAAAAAAATGAATCACTTTGGACAAGTTACTAATTTACAACAATATTATTCAACGTCTGTTTGTAAGATTCCATTTAGAATACCATAAAAACAAAAGAGTGTATTCAAAAATCGTTTTTTGATACACTCTTTCCAATATAACTACCTATTCCTGTTATCCGGATATTTCAAAAATACAATATATCCGACACATCCCCCCCATTCTCTTTCCCATCTCTGAGAAATTTTTGGTATTTCACCATAAGGTCAACCGGATAACCTGCCACTCCTTCATACTTCCGGATCATATTCATGGTTTTCAGATCCAGGACCAGCACGTCTCCTTTCAGTTCCTCGCCCATTCCTTCGGTATCTTCACCATAGCGGGAAATCCCTAACAATATTTCCTGTTCCGTCCTGGATACTGTCATACAGGTGATTTTATCATCAGCATTGTAACCGAAATCGGTCAATGTCATGATCCTATTCTGACTTCCCGGCGCATTGCCATTTTCCAGATCTCTCAGATTATAACGATACAGGCCGTTATCCGTTGCAAAAAACATATAACTCTCATTCTTCATCGGATAATAAGAGGTTCCGGAATTTATCACCTCACCAGGCACAATTACATCAGCCAGTACGGTAAAAGGGACGGCAGCGGTTTCGCTTGTCTTCGACGGAAGTTTCAGGTATAACATCCGGTAAACGGAACCGTTTCCCAAAACAGCGACAGCCTGATTCGGAGAAGCAGTATGTGTCCCGTACAAAAGTGAATAGCCGGCATAAATCCCCAATTCAGAACAAGCCCTATTAGCTGCAGAACTGTTTACATTGGCATATATAAACTGTCCTTCACTTTCATCAAACAAATATAACAATTCCGGAGAACTGTAGTTTTGTGTACCACTCCCGGTCAAAGATGCCAGAAACATAACCGGAGACAATTGCCCATGCCAGGGGCTTGCTTTTTGCATAAATGTCATATTCAAATCCACGTTGTACGCAGGCATAGCCATCCGTTGATCATGCCAAAGCTCATCATTGGCAATCACGAAAATATATCCTCCCAAACTCGTTGTAGTTGCAGACGTCGTCAAATGCCAGCAGGCTTTCACATCAAACTCCGTTATATCCGGCGGCAAAGTCATGGCACGTGAGATAAAAAAGTTATGATCCAGATACTTGTTTTCCCCGATCTCAACTAAGGTCTCCTCACTCAGACACTTCAACCGGTGATCCGTCTCTATTTTCAATCCCGAATTGACATTAGCCGCTTCAGGAATATAACACCGGTGAATCTTGCGTGGATTCGTTCCCAAACGGTTACCGGTCAATGCTTCATAATAATTCGGAGTAAAAGTACTCCCCTCTCTGTCCAGACGCTTAAAGGATAATTCTGCATGCCCCTGATACTTGCTTAAAACAAGGATACCGTCACCTGCCGTAGAACTGGACACATTGATTCTGAAATTTTTAAAGGCCTTCGTCCCCAATTCCTTATCGGTTACCACAAAACGTGCTGTATTAATCCCCAACGGGAAATTAGCATATACATTCAGATCTTTCGTCGTCGCCACAACCTTCTGGTTGACTTCCCACATATAAGTAAACCGGTTCGAATCCGAATACTGCGTTCCCTCCAAAGTCACGGGAATAGACAACAAATCCATCTGGTCACAAAGCACCAGGCTATCGATATTCTGTATGCTGATCTGGTTGATTTCCCGATAATCGTAATTTCCTTTATCATCATAACAGGCATATGCCAGGATAAGTAGGTATAAAAAAGTAATTATTTTTTTCATAATAGCCTCCTATTTAATTCAAGTCCGTAATCTCGACAAGTCCGTCCATCATAATCCGCATACCAGTCTCATCATCAATAATGATATTTTTATTCAACCATTCTCTCAATATCTGGGATTTCTTCGTCATATCCACCCCTGTTCCCACAAATGCATCTTCAATAGCGAAAATCGGATCCAGCTCAATCAGCTTACGCCATTTTTTAGGATGATAAAATCCGAGTTCCCCCTCATTGGCCGTCCACCAGGCTGGCGGAAACAAAATGTCATTGACAGATAATTTCATCTCACGCCCGTCTTCAATGCCCAGCTGAAAATCTCCTCCGGCAACAAGTGTAAGCATCAGCGTCTTGCTTTCAGGATTCCGAAGGCTTTTACTCAGATTTTTCCGGAAAACAACAATCCGGAGGGTATCCTGAAAACGGCCGGGACCAAATAATTGCTCCTCAGCCAGAGATACATAATCTTCATCGGCAACCATATCGGTCTCCCCATTTAAATAATTACCTTTTTCAAGTACTTTTACCCGGTAAGTACGTGGTTCTTCCGACGTATTACCTAAAACACGTACCACTATTTTAGCCGTATCTGCAACAACGTCATCCGAAAGTTTTCCAAAAGAAAAAACGACAGAATCCAGACTTACTTTGTTGCCCAGGCTATTTAATACCTCATACTGGAAATATATCCGGTTGACATCATCATACTGATATTCCACCTTCTGCTCACATCCTTGTAAATAAAGGCAAAACCATAAAAATACATATATAACTTTCTTCATTGGACAATTCAATTTTGTGTTCTGTTACCATACTCTATTTCATCTTCCGGGATCGGGAATACAAAGACATTATTATCAGCTTTCACCTGATCTTCGGAAGTATTTCCCCAGATATCGTGATGCAAACGCTTATAAGTTAAAAAGATCACTCCTTCCCCGATAAACTCTTTGCGTATTTCCCGCATGATCACGTCTTCGGTTACTTCCTGCGATACCACCTCTTTATGTGTCCTGGCCTGTTTGAAAGTCTGCAGTAATTCCGCAGCATGCCCCGGATCGTCTTCCATCCAACCCTCCGCAGCAATCAGGTACATTTCCGACAAACGGATTATCGGAACTTTCGGGAAAAAACGTTTACTATTATCAGAGGTATATTTTACAATATAAATTTCACTGTACCAATTCAAACGGTAATCATCCAGATCCCCTTCATATATGCTACTCTGAAACCCTACAGCCATCTGTAAATTACCGTCCGAACCAGTCACCCGTTTATGTATCGCTTCAGCACCTGTTTTTATAGCCTGGTTCCGTAGTGAAAAGATATGCTCACTAGAAAAAAGCAAATCTTTATCGGCCATATCCACATTCAAACTTTTCTCATAATCCAATAAGGCGAATTTTTTACTTTCAATCACCTCTTCAGCCAAACGACGGGCTTCTTTTTTATATTCTCCCCCCATATCCAGATAAACCCGGGCCAATAAAGCCTTTGCAGCATAATAATTCATTCGTGCAACATACTGGTCAGCCTGATCTTTATTTTCATCCACCCCGTTTCCTAATTCATAGGGTACCACCGAACAAATGGGATCATCTTTCAGGCATTCCAAAGCGTTTTCTAAATCCCCGACCACCAGATTCAGATATTCCTGTGTCGTATATACAGCAGGTGTCTCCACTCCGAACTTCAGCTGATAAGGTAAAATCCGGGCATCCTTATCCAGCTTCACATCGGGAGCAAACAAACGGTAAATATCGAAATGATGCATTGCCCTTAATGCCAATGCCTCACCCCGGACCTGATTACGCCGGGCATCCGACAGGACAGAAGCATTTTTATCACTCCACTCCAATATATTATTGATGGCTGCAATATTAGCATATAAAGCATACCATATGGAATAGATATAAGCCTCCATATCCTTGTCTTCATAATCATAATCCCTGAATATTTTCATGGCATTCGGCACCCGGGAATAATCATAAGTACGCGACATCACATCCAGCATGCCGAATGAAAGGGTCTGACCATATAGTCCCGCCGCCGACATATCATAATACACCCCGGCCAACGCTTCGGAAAATCCGCGTTCCGTACTGAACAATTCCGATTCTTCGCTCTGGTTTATCAATTTAATATCCAACCAGGAATTACAGGAGCATAACAAACACACCCAAACTAAATTCCATATGCTATTTTTCATTTTCATAAGTTCTATCTTTATCTGTTAACGACTAAAAAGTAACATTCAAACCGATACTGAAAGTACGTGCAAAGGGATAACTCGTCCCCCGTTCCTGTTTTACCGAGGACAAGCGGAACAGATCGGTAGAACTCAACAGCAGCTTCACTCTTTCCATTTTCTGGGAAATCTTACGAGGCAACTCATATGACAGGGAGACACTTTGCAAAGCCAGCAAATTGTTATCAAATACCAGGCGGGTTGTCTGATAGGGCGCACTCGTATCGTCGATACGTCTGAATTTCGCATGATCCCCCGGTTCTTTCCAACGGTCGTACAATACCCGTTTATCAGCATTCTTAAGCGGATTAGCCCCTTCCACTTTCGAGGCCAGGGTAACATTATATATTTTTCCACCGTACTGATATTTAAACAGCATATACAGATTGAATCCTTTCCAGTTCAGATTAGTGTTCACATTTCCTTCGATTTTAGGCTTCATATCCCCACATTCGATCTTATCGTTATGGTTATATTCAAAAGTCATTTCCCCGTTACGCTTAATATAAATTTCATTCCCGGTAGCCGGATCGATTCCTCCGGAACGCACCACCATCAAAGCCGTCTGTGAACGTCCCGCCTCGAACTGACGATATACCACCGTTCCCTGGTTTGCCCGGTCATCGTTGGCATATTGATTGATGGTTTCCAACTGATTGGATAATTGGGTAATCTTACTCCGGTTATGGAAAGCGGACAAGGTGACATTCCATCTCAGATCTTTGACTGCATCCTGGATCAGGTTGAAACGCAAACGGGCTTCCACACCCGTATTTCTCAATTTCCCGATATTCTCCACATAATCGATAAATCCCGTCGAAGGAGCTACAGTTACAGGCAACAGCAGACTACGGGTATTTTTAATGTAAAAATCTCCGTTAAACACCACCAAGCCGTGCAAGAAAGTAAAATCCACTCCCACATTATAAGAAAGGGTTGTCTGCCACTTCAAACTCGAATTACCGTATCCGGCCAGACTAACTCCGAAATTTCCGTTATATTCCCTGCTAAAATCATACAAATAAGTTGTCAGCGCCTGGGTAGATGAAAAATTAGTTGTCCCCGTACTTCCCACCGAAGCCCTCAGCTTCAATGCGTTTTTCTCATGAGCATGCCAAAAAGACTCATTGTGCACATTCCAGGCTACCCCCAATGACCAGAAAGGAGCAAAACGCGAATTACGTCCGAATTTACTGGAACCGTCCGAACGAAAAGAAAAGTCCAGGAAGTAACGATTGCCGTACCCATAATTTACATTGGTAAAAAATCCTACCAATCTCGATTTATCATAGGTTCCCTGAGGACTGGTATTTTCCTGAAAAGCATTGGCTGCACCGATAAAAATCATGTCCGGATTGATAAACCCGACTCCGGTAAAAGACTCACCTTCCGTCTCCGATTGCATGATATTGCTTCCGACCCCGACATTCAGCATGTGTTTATCTATCGTCTTATTATAAGCCAGTGTCAAATTACCGTCAAACCGGTCACTCCGGGAATTTACCAGATAATAACTCCCCTTCTTTTTCGGATCCGTTTCTGTACTGTAATCCAGTGATTCCGGAGATTTAAACAAATCCCGCCGGTCAAACTGCCTGGTATAACTGAAACGCCCCTGTAAACGCAAAGCCGGAATAATCCTCCAGTCGATATTGAAATTATCCTGAACAGAGGTATAAGTGCTGGTATTACGCTTGGGCAGATTGGCACTGACCAACGGATTCCAGTCACCCGAAGAAAGTTTTTCCACAAACTCTCCGTTTTCGTCATAAATCCGGTCATACGGATTCTGGTTGGCATACAAAGAGAATTCATTGTACGGAGAATTCTTCGCTTTCACATTATCGACCGACAAGTCATTCCGGATAAAAAAGCTGGAACCGATATTGTAATTGAAAGTCAAGTTAATCCCCAACCGGTCCCGTCCGGATTTCTTCATGACTCCTTTATCCGTATCATATCGTAAATCCACGCCATAACGGAAATATTGATCTCCTCCTTCAAAATTGAGCGAATAACGCTGATTTAACGAAGTAGTCAGAGGCTGGGACAACCAATAAGTATCCACCCCTCTTTTCACCTCTTCCAAACGTGAATTATAAAGTTCTTCCAGTCGTACCTGTTCTGAATAAACAGGATCGGTATATACACCGGCCCGGCGTTCATATTCCAGTTTTTCCGCAGCATTCATCAAATTATAATCCCTCAAATCCGGGATTGAAACGTTGTAATTGGCATTCAGGTTTATCCGGATTTGTCCGGCTTTCGGACGGATAGTCGTAATGACAATCACTCCGTTGGCACCCCGAGACCCATATAAAGCCGTTGCACTGGCATCTTTCAGGATAGTCGTGGATTCCACCCGGTTCAGGTCCATATCATAGATCCGTTCTGCCGAAACCTCCACTCCATCCAGAATATAAAGCGGGGCATTGGGGTTTGTCGTCGCATCGTCAGCATTGGCCCTCAGGTCAAAACCATTCTCTCCCCGGATCGTAATATCCGGTATCACATTGGGGTTAGACCCTTGTGTAAGGCTCTCGTTCAAGCGGATAGAAGGATCGAAAGCATTCAACGCCTGAATCATATTCAAAGCCCCGACTTTTTTCAGTTCCTCGGTATTGATGGTTACCTCCGAACCTGTAAAACTCTCTTTCGATTTCTGGAAATACCCCGTCACAATCACTTCGTCCATCTCTGCAGCCTCCTCCTCCATGACGATAGTCAATTCTTTCCCTTCCACATAATTCACCTCCTTTTTACGCATTCCAACAAAGGTACACACCAGGACGACAGCCTTGCCACGGGGTACCTGAATAGAAAATCTTCCATCCATATCCGTAGCAACCCCCAGGTTCGTACCCTTGATAACGACAGTCACTCCGGGCAAGGTATGTCCCTGTACATCTACAACTTTTCCTTTTATGGTCTGTATCTCCTGCTCAAACTGATCCTGTCCCTGTTTAGCAGTAATGACCACCGTATTATCGATCAACTTGTATTCCAAATTGGTTCCTGTCAAAATATGATCCAATACTTCCTGAAGATTCAAATTCGAGTAATCCGGATTCAGACGATCCAGCTCACGTACATAATCATGATTATAAAGGAAAGTCACTTTGGATTGGCGTTCAATCTCTTTAACGACCTCTGCAAAGGTCACATTCTTCATTTTCAATGTGATATTTTCCTGCGAATATCCTTTCGCAGTCACTTGAAAAGTTTGTAACACAAGTAATAAAGTCATCAGCTTCATCGTCCGCATCATTCGTCCCGGGAGAAATACACCGGGAAATTTCCTGTTTTTCGTTTTTTTCATAACTTTGTTTGACTTATAAGTAAATAAATACCAGAACGGACAGGCGGCCGATTCCCTACATCGGCTACCTGTCTTTTATTCTGCGATATAAATAGTAGTTCCTGAAACATTAAATTTTGCGGGACAAGCCAGAGCCAGCATCGATACGATCTGTCCGAAATCATCATAACGTCTTAAATTACCGGTAAATTCAATATGCCGGGCTTTTTCCGACTGAAACACCACCTGCACATCATACCAGCGCGACAAAGTCCTCATAATATCTTCCAGAGTCTGACGTTCGAATATAAACCTCCCGTTTTTCCAACCGATATATGCCTGTACATCCACTTGCTTTTTAACTAAATTACCAGTCTTCAGCTCTATAGCCCCCTGTTCATTCGGGTACAACAATATCCGTTTTTTGCCGGTGAACATGCATACCCTCCCTTCCACCAGGGTGGTCTGAATCATTTCTTCATCCTGATAAGCCCGGAGATTAAAAGAGGTTCCCAACACCTGTACCTGCACCTTTCCCATCTCTATAATAAAAGGGGACGATTTATCAGAGGCCACCTGAAAATAAGCCTCTCCCTGCAAACGTATCCTTCGTTCCCCGGAGGGAAAAACAATCGGATATTCCACTTCACTCTCCGAGTTCAGCCAGATTTTCGTTCCGTCGGACAGTATAAGTACAAATTCTCCCTTACGGGGAATACTCAAAGAATTATACAATAGCTCTTCCGGCAAAGACGGAATATTCTGATACACTAAAGAGGCAGACGAAGCCTTAGCTACAGAACCGTCCTGCTGCTTTATAGAAGTGGCAGTATCTCCGCACAAATGAATCTGTTCCCCGTTGGCCAAGGTAAGGACAGCCTTACTACTACCAGCAGGAATGACAGATGTCGATACCTGAGGAACAAGCGTACCGTTCCTGTCTTCCCGGAGCCAGCACCAGTAAATTCCTATTGCAATCAGACATACAGCTGCCACAGCAGCTAACCCACGCAACTTCCTGTAAGACCATGGACGTTCCCTTGCTATTCTTTCAGAAAAAGCAGTATACGCAGCAGCCGGATTTATAGACAAATCCAGTTCGCGTTTCCGCCTGATATAGTCACGATCATTCAGATTTTCAAATTGTTGCTGATGTTCCGTTGATTTCTTCAGCCAAAGCCTGAGTTCTTCCATCTCCTCTTCTGAGATAGTCTCCTCCTGATAACGCAAAATCAAATCAGCAATCCGAAATGCTTTCTCACTTTTTAATTCCATATTTTCTGCCTTTTGTATAAAGACAGGAAAAAACTAAAAAGTGGGCAAAAATTTAAAAAATTAACAATGCTAATATCCAGAAATTACTCAACCGTATCCGCAGCATCTTCATACCTCTCTTTCTATAAGCCTTTACAGCCTCTTCGGTTATCCCCAACAAAGAGGCGATCTCCGCATTGGTTTTCCTCTCCAGTATCAGATAAAAGATAGTCCTGATTTTAGGGGGTAAAATATCAATTGCCTGTTTCAATGCCAGATACACCTCTTCTTCGATGATCTGCGATAGAAAAAAATCAGCTTCAGCTTCCCCGTTTAATTGTAAGTATTTTTTCTTCACCTTATCATGTTCCAAATAATTGATACACCGGTTTCTCACTGATATATACAACCAGGATTTCAAAGAAGAAAGTTCCGAAAGATGCTGCCTCTGTTTCCAGAAATCATAAATGACATCCTGTACCAAATCCTCTGCCAGATCGGTATCTCTCAAATATTTTGCAGCAAACATGACCAATGAGGAATAATATAAATCAAACAAACGTTTATAAGCCTTCTCATCTCCTTCTACCAACAGTTTCAGCCAATGTTTTTCATATTTAATTTTATCTTCCACCCCATTATGATTTAAAATGCACTACTCTCTGTATTTTATAAATACAAATTTATCCAATTTCTTTAATTTTTCAAGCTTCTCCTTTTTATCTTCATCCTCTATTCATTGGATTCCACGCTTCATCTCCGATAACTTACATCCAAAAATAGACGGAGGGAATATGGGGATGGAAACCTGTCCAATCCTCTCTGTTTACAACTGGATAATGTATAAAAAATCGAAGACTATAATACACAAAAAGGAAAGTGGAGACACAAAAAATCAAATAATCCGTCACAATCCCGTTGAAAAACAATAAAAAAAGAACTGTCTAAAAGGGAAATGCCCCCAAAAGTTTTATGTCCAACTTTTTGAGGGCACTTCATTTCTTAGACAGCCCCTGGTTTCATCAAAACACTTTCGATCTTTTCTTTCCCCGGTCTATTTCGGATTATAGGGCCGGGTATCCAACGGCAATCCCCACTGCGGATTATATTTTATAATGTTATTCGGAATAGGGAGAACGTAATATTCGGAATTTATCGAAGCCGAATAAGTCTGAGTTCCGATTTTGTGCTCGATAGTGGTTTTACACCACGGCTTGCCATTATCCAATGCCAAACGTTTCAGATCGAGCACACGCTGGAAAGTTGCAATCGGTAATTCCCTGCGGCGTTCTTTCAGGATTTCCTCCAACAACTGATCTTCAGTCAGGGCAGCTCCATTGGGAAGGTCCGTACTTCCCTGCGTATTGTCATACCTGTATTTCCTGAGGGTATTCAGGTCAGACAAAGCTTCTGTTTTCCGACTGTTCCGGGCGTATGCTTCTGCTCTCATCAACAACAGTTCAGGATAACTGAATCCTTGTGTCATTTTTATTTTTACATCCCGATAATATTGTAAGACAATCCCGTCATCATACTTCGTATCCCCTACAGTCGTCGCATATCCTAAATCCTTCAGCATAAACAACCGGTATCTCAAATCCGTATTTTTATCGAAAAGAGAGATAAACTCTACCGAAGGATAACCACTGCTTCCCATCCCTCCTGAAGGAGCAACCCGATAGAACAACATTTCCCGGTGATAGGTCTGTCCCAAATAATCGTCCTGGCCCTTCAAATCCAATGATACCTCCACATCAGTACCCGGAGAAGGACTGGCCTCCGGATCGGGTTCATAGTAGAAATCGTTGTAATTATAAATCAAATTATCCACCGAACCTTGCTGAGCTAAGGCCGATGTCCAGGCCATATCTGCATATTCCAGCATTTTTCCGAAATCACGTGCAAACATGTAATAATAAGCCATCAAAGTCTGTACTGCACATCGATTCATACGGGCAGGATGGTTTACATTATCGGGAACACTCTTCAGAGCGAAATCGATATCCGCTTTGGCCAGCCCGAACACCTCGGCCGTTGTGGATAATGCCGGATTAGCTTCTGTAGGAGAAGCTGCGGTACGATAAGGAATCGTTTTTGTATCGTTAGCTCCGGCAGGATCATAAACAGGTCCGTAAATCATGGCCATTGTCAGATAAGACCACGCCCGGGCAGCCCGGGCCTGTGCCGACAATTCCTCAGCCAATTTCGCCGTCTTTTCATTCTTTACGTCATTTACCCCGTCAATCACATTGTTCAACAAACCGACGGCACGATAAGTACCCCATTCCCAAAAATAATCGGGTTTTTCAGGATTACCGTAAGGCAATTTAAACGTATAGGCAGCGTAGCGGTTAATGTTCGGATGGGTTGCGGTATAATTATAATTGGCACTATTCTCACTGATTTGCAGGTTATCTCCCAAAGAAGCGAGAAGCGTACCTTTATTATTGTCCATATAGTACCAATCTACCGTATACGTATTATTGAGTATATTCTCAAACTCTTCTACTTCCGTAGGAATCAATTTTCCGACAGGCTTGACATCCAAAAAATCATGACACCCCATAAACAAGCCCACCATTAAAGAAATAGTCAATAATTTCGCTTTCATAAGTATATATATTTAGAATGAAAATGATAAACCAAAATAAAATTCAGGACGCAATGGCAATGACGTGAATCCCTGTTCCGTAAAATTATTATATGCTCCTGTCATATTCACCTGAGCAGTTTCCGGGTCTATATCCGTCCCCTTAGCCGTCACAGTCCAAATATTGCGTGCCTGGAAGTAAGCCCGAACATTGTTTACTCCTACAGAAGACAACCAATGTTTAGGGAAGGTATAGGCAAGCGTCACATCCCTCAATTTCATATAACTGGCGTTTCCGGTCAGGAAATCGGTATAAGGGAAATACCAATGTTCCGTACTTCCACTCCGGAGTTGGGGATATTTTTTGGTAGCTTCATCTCCCGGCTTTTGCCAACGGTCGGCAACATGACGATTCTGATAATTCATACCATAGAAACCGTCTTTACGGTATTGATGCCCTAATTTGGCGATAAACATAAAAGAAAGCTGAACGTTTTTATATTTGAACGCATTGGTAAACGACAAATCATATTTCGGACGTACCGTACCCAAATATATAATATCATCGGTAGTCAAGTTAGCGAGCCGGTCTTTCTCTCCGTTTGCCGAATACCCCAAAGCTTCTCCTTTATCGTTCAGACCCGCATATTTAAATCCAAACATAGCGTCGGCAGGGTAACCTTCAGCTAAAATAGGTGCCATACTGGCCCATTGGCTGGTATACATCCGGGTTACATTATATGTTTTAACTTTATTTTTATTATAACTGAAATTGAAAACCGAATTCCAGACGAAATCCTGTTTTTTGATAATATCGGCATTAACAGAAAATTCTACACCATTGTTCTGCATTTCCCCGACATTTTTTGTCAGACTGCTGAATCCGGTCGTCGGGTCGATGGCATCTCTGGCCAACAAATCGGAGCTGTTCTTCAAATAATAATCGAAAGTCAGATTTATACGGTTATCGAATAAAGCGATATCGGCACCGATATTGGTCGTTTTTGTCTTTTCCCAACGCAATTGATTGTTTGGAGGAGAAGCAATACTATAAGAAACTCCACCGGTCATTTCCTGATAAGAGCCTGCCGCAAGCATCAGGTACGGACCTTCGCTTAAAGAAATATTTCCGTTGATTCCGTAAGAAGCCCGCAGATTTAAACGATCGATCCAGGAGACGGAGAAGAATTTCTCTTCAGCCAATTTCCAGGTTGCTCCCACCGACCATAACGGTTTATACCGGTATTTCGAATCTGTTCCGAAGAAATTGGTCAAATCCAACCGTACACTTCCGCTAACCAGATAACGGCTGTCGAATTCGTAAGAACCGTTTCCATACCAGGAAACAAAACGGTTATCCCGCAAATTATACGCCCCGTTTTTTAAAGAATAAACCGTAGTCGAGCCGAACAACATATCCGCCTTATTCAAACCTGAATTCCAATCTTTTATATTTACCGGGATGAAAGATCCTGCCGTCGGATTATATCCCAAACGGGTCGCATACTGATTATTACTATAAGTACTTTTGCGTACTTCATTTCCGGCAAGGAAGGTCACCCGGTGCCTGTCATTCAGAAACGAACGGTTAAAGTTGATCTGAGTCCGGAGTGTCCAGCTTTCATTGATGTTACGCCATTCATCGATCATTGCTCCGTCCGGAAAATAATGACTGGCGTTGTTTGTCTTGGAGGTTGCATCATTGTATTGAATCCTGATACGATAAGCATCCCGATCATAAGTCGTTTTCTCCACTTTATTTCCTCTGGTCCAAATCCCTCCGGTCTCGATATTCAATCCATCGATAATATATATCTTTAAGGTTCCTCCCAAACGAGTCTGAATATCTTCCGTATCGGTCGTCTCCTTACCCACATCCTCAATCGGATTATAGCTCCAGTCCTTCATATTAGCGATTTTCTCATAATTGGCAATTTTATAAGTACTGGTCGAAAATACCGTCGTCGGTTTGCCCGTCTCCGGATCGACCAGATTATCATAAGGCTGTATCAACGAAGTATTGGTATAACCCAACAAATCGCTCCAACCTCTTACCGGATGTTCATCTTTAGTATATACGACATTAGCCATTAATCCCAACGAAATGTATTTGGACGGTTTCCAGTCGTTCTTCAAATCGAAAATCAGACGGGAATTGTCGGAATGAATCATATTTCCCCGATTATACATATAATTGACAGCTGCATTAAACCGGTTTTTCTCCGTACCGCCATTGATGGCTATATTATGCTGATGGCTGAGCTGATTGCGGTAAAAGTATTTCTCCGCCTGCTTCAAACCGTTTATATTCCGCAATTTATCGATTTCAGCCAAAGCTTCTGCCTCAGTCATATTTCCTTCCCGTGCCTGCATCATCAGCCAGGTCACTTTACTCATATTGCTAACGGATTGCGTACTGGGACGGTTCGGATTCTGGTAATACAAATCTAATTCCGCATCGATATAATCCGAAGTCGACGCCCGGTTCAATTTAGATAATTGAGGCTTTAAAATCGTACTTACAATTCCTTTATAAGATACGTTAAAACGATCGGCAGCCCCACGGGTAGTCGTTACTACAATCACACCATTAGCAGCTCTGGACCTATAGATAGAGGCAGCGACCCCATCTTTCAGCACTGTAATATTCTCAATATTCTCAGGATTAATCGATTCGAGCCCCCCCTCGATAGGATAACCGTCCAACACCACCAAAGGCTCGTTTTCCGCATTGAAAGTTGACACACCACGGATTTCTATTTTACCGTCTTTATCCAGTACAACTCCAGTGGCCTGTCCTTCCAGGACAGAACTCAGATTCGACTGTAATTTTGTCTCGATATTCCGGGGAGTTATCACTCCGAACGAACCGGTAGTCCGTTCTTTCGAGATAGTTTGGTAACCTGTAACAATCACCTCATCGAGACTTTCGGCAGCGCTTTCCAAGACCACTTTCAATTCCTGATTGTTTCCGATTTTTATTTCCTTCGTTTTCATGCCCACAAAAGAAAATTGCAAAATCAGGTTGGGCTCATCGTCCACTTTGATCTCAAACCGACCATTGATATCGGTCGCAACACCTGTCTGGGTACCTTTCACTATAACAGAAACTCCGGGAAGGGTAATTCCTTTTTCATCTTTGACAATTCCCCGGATCAGTCTTTTCTGTTGCATCAGAGTTTCCAGCACCTCCCGACTGTTTTCCCTGTCTTTGATTACCACAACATCCCGCAGGAAAGTGTAAGTAAGTTCCGTCCCCTCCAATATCTCATCCAATGCCTTCTCTAATTCCAGATCATGAATTTCGATCCGGCGGTTCCCGATATTTTTCAATTTCTCCTCATTATAAAAAAAACGGACACCGGTTTGTTGTTTTATTTTTTTAAATACCTGACGCAACTCTGCGTTCTCCATGATCAGGGAAACCTTTTTCAATTGTGCATTTGTTGCAGCAACTACCGAAAGATTCAACATCACAGTAAACAAAAGGCATAATTTCATAACCCGGAATAAAGGATTAAAATTAATGGGTACACTACGCCCATACACTTCGTTTTTTTTCATAACTTTGTTTTAGTTTTAGTGAATACTGAAATTAACTGCTCGGATGCGGATGAAGGTTGGCGCTGACATCCGCTCCTTTATTTTTTATTCTATCAAAACAGTCTTGCCTTTTATGCTAAACCGGACATTTCCACCGATTTCCATAAATTCCAGAAAATCGTTGATTGTCTTATAACGTTCCAGATCACCTGTAAAATGTAATTTTTTGACTTCTTCGCGTTTATAAAAAACGGCAATATCATACCACCTGGACAATACTTGCATGATTTCTTCCAGTGTTGCATTTTCAAAAACATATTTTCCGTCTTTCCAGCCGGTATATAAAATAACATCTACTTTCCGGGGCTGAAGACTTCCTCCTTCTTCATCCTTTATCTGAAAACCAGGTTCCAACATGATTTCCCGACCCGGTTGTCTCTCCGGTCGGTACACCACCTTTCCCTGCACCAATGTTGTAACGGTTTTTTGTTCTTCCCGGTAATCCCGAACGTTAAACCCCGTACCCAACACCTCAATCGCTCCCCTGGAAATGTGTACGATAAAAGGATGTTCGCTATCTTTCGCCACCTCAAAGTAGGCCTCTCCTTCTAAATAAACCTCCCGCCGTTCTGCGGTAAAACTAACCGGGAACCTTAGTTTTGAATCGGCATTGAGCCAAACTTTAGTTCCATCCGCTAAAACCAACTGATATTCCCCTCCTATCGGAATATCAATGGTATTGTATACCAATGCTGGTGTCTTTTGTTTTCCTTTATATTCCACGATGGCAGAATCCAAATTCAGGAGCGTTCCGTCTTCTCCGATCAGTTGCTGTTTTTTATCTCCTAAAACTATTTTCTCTCCGTTTGCCAGCGTAATCATCGCCTTGCTCCTGCCGGGTTCCACCACTTCATTTTTTACCGTCAGCGGGGGGACAGACCGTAGCTGTTCCCGATGACTCCAAACCAGTCCAATCCCCACAAACAACAAAACGGCTGCCGCTGCGGTAAGACCGATACGCCCAAACCTCCACCACCTTTTCCTGTTTTTGTATTGCAGGAATTTACGATACGCTATTGCAGAATCGAACTCCTCTTTCTGACGTAAACGTGATAACCAACGTTTGCGATCCGGAAAAGGAAATTCCCGTTCTTCTATTAAGTTTTGAAGACGGATTTTCTCACTTCCCTTCAATTGTCCGGTAATTTCTTTACACCATAAATCAGAAAGTTCTTCCCTTATTTCGTCATCTTTGTTCATATAACGATTATTTATATAAATAATCCACAAAAAGACAAAACGGGTACCTTTATTAACTGAATTTTTTTCGAAAATCGGATAAATTTATTTAAAAAGTCAATCTTTGGGGTGGAATAAAAGACAGAATAAAATGAAAATGTCGGGTGACAGAATTTTCCGGATATACTGATAAGCTTCTTTTTTATGTTTTTTGACCGTATTGACACTGATTCCCAGAATTTCACCGATTTCTTCCACCGTTTTTTCTTCTAAACAAAGCAGCATCACCTCCCGTCGTTTCTCCGGCATCCGGGCAATCACGCCCCGCAATTTACGGACGACCTCTTCCTCGATCCCCGCCCCGAAATCTCCGGCGCTCTCCTCTTCCTGCCCGCATTGGGTCAAACACAGTTCTTTTATATTGCGGTCACGTAAAACTTTCAGACAATTATGATATACCGCCCGATAAAGGTATCCGCGGAAAGAAGGCATATCTTCGAAATAAGTATCCGCTTCCCACAACCGGACAATGATCCCCTGCACCACATCCATAGCATATTCCCTGTCTTTCAGAATTTTCAAAGCATAACAACAAAGCGGAGAATAATACTCCGCATATAAATATTGCCATGCCTTTTCCTGCTTGGTATTGATACCGTATAAGAAATTCTCCGGTTCTTCCGCCATATCGAAAACATCTATGATGGACAAATATAGTGAAAGGCGAGAGCAAAAACAACAAACTGGTTGGATTGATTTTGCCGAACCGCATCTTATATTATACAAATATAGCAATTATAACCCATTCCCCGATTTTATCAATAAAAAAATCAAAGAAAACTATACTGACAAAACAACCGCCCAACCGCAAATGTTGCGATTGAGCGGTCATACAGACAGAGTTATCGATCCCTGTTGCCTGAAAAATCACGGTTTTCTCTTTTCCCACTTATGCCTCAACCAGGCAACCGCCATACTGCCGGCGACACCGCCGAGAATACTCACTACTCCGGCCCAGAAATCTTCCGCAAAATTCCCTATCCAGGAATTCAGGCCCAGAGTAATACCCGTTCCTAAAATAAAATAGCAGATCGCCATACTTTACGCTTGGGTTGAAACCGGCAGAAAGATACTGTCCGAAACCATCCGTTCATTCCCGGACATGACAAAGCAATACACATTAACCTTGGCCGCATTCCATCCGTCAGGTAAAGGGACTTCCGTTTCCCCGGCGATACCCCTGTTTTTCAATGCCACCAGACGCACCCGTTGCAGTGCCGTTTCCAACAATACGCCGTACACTTTATCGTCCAACGCGGCAAACCCTTCTTCGGCCTCCTCCGCCGTCTGGACGAAACGATACACCACCGGATCCTCCTCACAGGTCACTTCCACCCGGGGCGTATACAGTAAACCTGAGGCCAATTGCAGAGTTTCGAAATCAATGCTCCCGGTCATGTCCTCATCCACCGTCACCTGTTTCATATTGGCCGCCATAAAAGCGTTGTAAGCCGTTCCCTTACCCACTCCTGCAAAGCCTTTACGGATGACCGGCGGGCAAATCTACCGAGGAGCCTTACCCTCATCCGCTGCATCAATACCTCCGGCGTCGGATTGTCTTTCCGCCCGAACACTTTCGCCCGTACGATATTTTTTCCTTTTGCATAAACGATAGTCAGGTTACCGACTGATTTTCTCGCTTTTCCAAGTAAATAAGAATTAAATTCTGCCATGATTTTTAAATTTAAAATTAACATAATGAATCACTTGCACATAAATCCGTGCAATTCAGGACCGGGGTCCTGTTTCCGGTCGGTGATATCCGAATGTCCTACGACGTAACGGATGGGATAATGTTGTTTCAGTAACCGGCATATTTCCCGGAGCAACCTTTTCTGCCGTTCTGTATAACG